>OCGZ01000021.1_pt1 | contig 212080 bp, 180 predicted proteins | sample 1538711 | NCBI WGS metagenome assembly OCGZ01 (sample SAMN04571720, study PRJEB22368) | human gut metagenome | biome: human gut; material: stool | host: Homo sapiens | place: Luxembourg | collected 2012-08-17
TCGGGTGGTACACGTTTCAAATGCTACCCGGGTCCCTTTTCAAGTGTTAGCTACAAGCCGGTATATGGTTCATAACCTGCAGGTATTCCGGAGTCTCTTTCAGAATGTCCAGCATCCTTGTGACGGCTTCCTTCCTTTGTCTGATGGAGAACAGTTCCGTTCCGGTATCCGCGTGAAGCCTGTTCTGTGTCTTCTGGTCTGTAATCATGACTTCTGATTTTTATTGTTATACATTGTCTGCCTGTAAGGTACAGGCATTCTTATTTCTTGTTGTCCCTGTTGTCTGTTTGCTCGCATCCCTGCAAGGCTTGGCGGAAAAAAATACCGGAGCGAAGCGAGGATGATTTTTTTCCAGACAACCAGCCCGCCAGGGCCGCCTTGCGGGAGTTGCGCGGCAAACAGCTATTTTTGCAGCAAGAAATGAGGATGCTGTCATCATGTCTCCGGCATAAAAAAAGGGAACCCCATATTGCATGAGGCTCCCCAATACAGACTGTCGCATATATGTCAGGTATGTATGCTCCATCCGTGGAAACGTTCCATGATGACGGCAAAGGATTCGTCCGGATTTCCATGATACAGCAGTCCTCCGACAATGCCTGTATTCCCGTCCGGATAACGTTCGCAGAATCCGAACGAATACGGCGCATGGTCGTAATAGAGTTCGATTTCGCATGGACGGTTCTCGTTTTTCTCCCATTGCTTGAGACGTTCAAGACAGTTTTCCAGTGTCTTGTCATTGATGGATTTTGCATACTGTACGACCTTGTCATAATGCTCTTGTGAACAACAGATTTTCATATTTTTGTAGTTTTTAGTGGTTGAAATGTTTATTGTATTATCAATATAAAATATCAAGTTCGCTAATGAATACTTCAGCTTTACCGAATCCGTCACCTATAAGAAGAATCAGATCATCATATTCAAGTTTTTCATTCGTCATTTCTTCTATATCAGGCATTATCAGAATTTCATAAATGCCTGAAGTCTCTCCGGCAGGATCGTGCCAGTAGACTTTTGTTCCTATTGACAGTTCTTGTATATCTATATTTTTCATTTTCTCGTTTGTTTTTCAGTCAATCCAGAAAGTACCGCAATGAGGGCATCTGCATCCGGCAGGATATTCATTAGAATATCGCACGTCACGGTGGCGTTTGTAGTTCATGTCACCGAAGGTGCATTTCCCGTCTCGGAATGTCTGCTCATAAGCGGCTTCCTGTTTCTTGTATTCAGCCATCCGGCTTTTTCGGACAGATCTGGTAAAAGGTATCATGCCTGTTTCCCATTTTGTGGAATCACACCAGTCATTGGTCATGCCGCAGACTTCATTGGCATAGGAATAGTGTACCTGTGAATCGACAAACAGGTTCTCCCTTCGGAAAGGGAAAGTGATGTCCAGCGGAATCCGTACATGATGTCCGGAACCGTTCCGGCTATCGGCTATGGCCACCACTACATTCCCGTGGAAACGGATGCTTTTGAAATCGTTCTCAGGGTCTTTGCTGATAAGCCTGTCAAACATGGCGTTGAAGTAGATGCGCAGTTCTCCGCCGTATGTGGCATTCTCTACCAGTTCTTCAATCTTCTCGTCAAACTGCCCCTTTTTCAGATGCAGTGCGCGGCGTACCTTATGACAGGCCATGGCGACTGATTCTCCCCGCAGTGAACAACCGGTCAGATATCCGCTGATTTCCACTCCGAGCGAATAGAAGAAATTAGTGACGGACGAGTTGCGTATCAGATCCTTTACCGGGTCGGAATCGTTCCGGTCGTAGATAAGTTCCCTGATTTCATCTTCATGCTCTTCAAACTCTCCGGCTAAATTGTCCGTTTCCAGATTCTTTCTTGTCTCCTCCAGATAGTCGTGCATGTTTGAGCTTTCCTGTTCCTCATACCATTCGTATGCCTTTTCATAGAGTTTTTCCATATTGTTGGAACGGATACATTCCTCTTGGATGTCTTCATGCTCATCAAGATCATCCCGGTAGTCCACGTAGTAGAGGCTTACATACTGTGGAATATAGTCTGTAAGTTGTAATGTTTGGTTCATGATTCCTGATTTTAAGAGTTATACAAACGAAAAAGCCCTGCTTGTCGTGCAGGGCCTGATTCTTGTGGAACTGAAACCTTTGGAATGTCTGTTTGTATGGTATCTCCATGTCTCAAGCAGATAATCCTTGGTTCCCTTGATACTTCCGTGTACCATACATCCTTTTTCATCATACAGGTAGCAGGTGTTAAGGAGAACCGGTATGCCGTCATGCACCTTGTACATGTGCAGCTCAATATCATTCTTTATGGCGACAGACTTTTCCTTTTCCACTTTTCTGTGTATGGCTTTTCTGACCTCGCCGATATGAGGAGAGGTATAGCCGATTATTTCCGAATGGAATGCAAACTGATATTTTTCCATAACACTTTATCCGTATTAAAATTCTGATATAATTTCATCTTCATATACCTCCAGTTCAAGACCGCTCTCGACAATCCTGACCAGCCAGCGGCATTCCAGTCTTTCCATCAGTTCGACGGCACGGTATCCCTTATAGGGACGTCTCAGAAATACAATGTCTCCGGTTTTCATATTTGTTCCTCCTTTTTATTGTGCGTAGATTGTTTCTATCAGTTCTGCATCCGTAAGATAGCGCAGTTCCTGTGTGGAGCAGAACAGGCAGATGCCATCCAGCAGTTCATTTGCCGCAGCATCCAGGTTTCGTACTCCTTCGATCAGAGATTCTTCCAGTTCCTTGCTTGAAACAAGATATATTCCGTGAATGTCTTGAACAGTTCTCAAAGGGAAACGTCTTTCCTGATAGATGATGTCCTTTATCATGTCATCCTGTGGTGGCAGTTTGGCGCTGATTGTCTTGAACTGTTCGGGTGCGAGTTCCTTCAACCTGTCAGGATTGAAGCGGAACATTCTGAATCCCTGATATTCAAATCCGGCAGGTTCTGCTATTCTGTTACTGGACAGGAAATCATGTACATGTCTGTTGCAGTCCCGGTTGTCCACATAGGCATGGAACGGGGGAAGGGAATTGAGGTTGACGGTAATGTCCGTGTAGGATTCCCAGCATTCCGGATTCTCCTTAGACCGGGATTCAAGTCCTACATACAGATTATCATTGTCGATATAACTGTTTAGGACGAGTCTGACCTCAATGCGTTCAGCCGGTTCTGTGGCTGTTTTCCAGTATAGAGTGTTTGATTTGTTCATACTTGTATTGTTTTTATGAGGGAATACGGCAGTTATTCTACCGCATTCCCCCGAATGTTATGATTTGATATTTATTTGTTCCTGTGCGGACTCCTTTTTCACGGTTCTCAATCTTTTTAGAAGATACAGGAAATATTCACGGTCATAGATCCGGAAAAGAAATTCCTCTGATGTCTCCTTGATGTGTCCGATGAAAGTTGCGGATTTCCTGCCGGGAGGATATTGAAAGAAATGTCCGTCGGAAACAAGGGTGAGCTTCTTTCCTGATACATGGTCTATCAGTTCGTCCGGAGTTTCGTAATGTCCTTTTCCTTTATAGAACTGATAATGGTTCCGGCGAAGACTTTTCAGGGTATTCGCCATGTCCGTCCTTGCTTGTCTGGAATCTGATTGGATGACAAGGTTGCAGATGAATACGGACTGTTTTCCGTCCAGTGAAAAATAATAGGGAATGAGTCTGGTTCCGCTGATTGTTTTGCTTGTTTCCTCTTTTGAGATCACGGCTTTCCGGTTGATGATTTCCATGTGACGGCCTATCTGATTGTCCAGTTCGGATTGCGGAGTAAGTACGGAGCGTAGGCCCTTGAAATATCTTCCTTGACGGGTAAAGCAGAAAGAGTACATATTTCCGTAATACGGTTCTCCCACAAAGAACGAGTTTTGTCTCATGCGCAAGGGTGGCAGTACATCCAGCAGGTCATAGTAGTCTTCTTCGGTGATTTCCTTGAACGGTTCGGACAGGGACTGATTGTATAGCCGCAACTTCTTGTCTATATCAGAAGGTGTTATTGCTTTCAGATAGGGATTGTTTTCCCGTATGCGCAGTTCTTCGATTGTTTCTCCGCCATAGTCATTATGGAATCCGTCACTCATACTTGTTAGGCATGTTCCGTCGAAGTAGCGGGAATCGATTACATATTTCAATCGGTCTTTCATGTCTTATAGGTTTTGAAGGTTCAACACTCTTTTGACTGCATATACGGCATTCTGTGTAAGTTGCCGTTGCCATGCCTGGTATCTCGGCGACCATTTGAAACCGTATGATTTCAGTTCCTTGCGCCTCTGGTCATCCGGAATACTGTCAAACAGGATTTGCAGGCGGTCTGCCTCATAGTTCCATACCAGCGTTCCGCCTTCAAATTTCAGTTCACGGTTTTCCCGTTCTCTGATTTCCTGAAGTTTCAGTCTGGCCTGGCGTGCCATTTCCGGCAGTTGGAAGAAACGGTTCCGTGGAGTGATAACCGGTTTCTTGCATTGCGCATTGAAGTCTGTAATGAAATCCACCGCTTTCTGCACGATTTCCACTTCTCCTTTTCCTGCATAGGTGCTTACCTTATTAAGGATACTGCTAACGAACAGGGCACGGCTGTATCCTCTTGCCTTACCGGTATCAATATCATGGATGGTTTGTGCGCTGCTTGCAATGTCACGCTTCAGGCGGTTCCATGCCTCCTCCTGCTTCTGTTCTTCCGGTTTGGCAGCCTCTTTCATTCTTTCCATGGCAGCCTTGAAGCGGTTACGCCAGTCCTGGAATTCATCAAATCTGTTCTGGTATGCGTCCAAGGCCTTGTTGTTGCGCTGGCAGTTGAATTTGGCAGGTCCTGTCACCATCGGACTGGCACATCGTGAGAGACTGCCCAGCAAGGCAGAGAACTTGCTATGGTATGCACTGACATACTCGTTCTGCTTTTCTTCCGGAATCTGTTTCAGATCCTCTACAAGTTGTTTTTCATATTGCATGATGTCTGTTTCCGCCCTTGCTTCAGGTTCGAAGGAACTCCATCTGTACGCGTTGTATGCAGCATCAAGCAGGTCTTCCAGATAGCCGGGATACAGGAATTCCACGGCTTCCCATTTCTCAAATTCATTTGGATGCAGTTCCGTTTCTCCGTTTGCCGTTTCGATGGTGTGTACATAGGAGCCCATTCCCGTACAGCGTTTACGGAAATGAAAAAGGACGGCTTCATCGTCCGTCCCCTGTTTCTTGATTTTCTTCACGCGGTAAGCGTTCTTTCTTGTCAACGTTACAACCGTCTGTTTTCCGGTCTTGTCCTTCATGAGGTCTGCTACTGTACCTTCACATACCTTCTTTCCAACTTCTTCAGTCATATTCTTTTATTTAAATTAGACATGACCGGCTCCGTGGAGCCAGTATTTCAATTTCTTACTGGCCTGGCTGTTCTTTGCCAATGACCGGTGCAAGGCTTGGCGGAAAAAAATACCGGAGCGAAGCGAGGATGATTTTTTTCCAACCAACCAGCCCGACAGGGCCGCCTTGAACAGTCAGTGGCAAAGGGCGATATTTGCTGTAAGAAATGAAATGCTGATAAGTAAATTTATCAAACTATTATCTATAACTCTTATATAGTATTATATCATTTGTGTAAATATATAAATAATAAGATAATAGGTTGTTAAATTGGGAAATATAGTAGTGTATAGCTGTAAGTTTATAGTAAACAAGGTAGATTTATTAAAATGTGATTGATATTTTGTTACTATGTATCATTTATACGGTTAATATTATATGGTAGTTTTTTCATGATATAATTACTCTTTATAGAATTTGCTGAATAAAATAAATCTTCATAATTTTAAAATAAAGAAAACTAAATAATGAAATTAATAGAAATATATGTGCAAATGGACTTCAATAATATCAATAATCCTATACTTTATATAGCTTTACTCAGAGAAAGAGATTCTATCAAGTTTACCAATATTCCACAGGAATCTATACAGCATCCGATGTTAGGGTATATCGGATATCTGCCTCAAAGCATGGCGCAGTTTATCTATGGCATAGAATATTACCAGCTGAGCAAATATTATGGCCTGATATCAGGATACAGACTGATTATGGTCTATCCGGATATTACAGCAGAAGCTATAAAATCATTGCTCGATTTGCCCAAATAGCCGCATGTGATACTGCTATGTACCGAAGAGGAACGTATTATCGAAATTTACACCAACCTGTTAAAAGACTACATGAACGAGGATTTTGTCTGCCTTACTTCGGATGAAGCAGGTAATGTATGCAAGTTTCCATGTACTACTCTAACCAGATTGAGTGATATCTGGAAATGGTTTTACGACTACGCAAACAAAAACTATGAAATAGACAAAAGCAGACAGCCTTTCTCGGTTCCTTGTCTTGATAAAAGTGTTTACGACACGGGAGATGCATTCTCGCCGACCAGAACAAACACTCAAACGATCAATTCGATATTGGGAAACTGGGATTACTCCCTTTCGCTGACAAAAGATGAAATACTGAAAAGGAGACTGGAATCGTCGGAAGCAGCTCTGAACAATACGATGGGATTCGAAAGGCAGAATTTACTAATAGAACAGATAACAAAAATAAGGTTGATCGAAAATATAGCAGCTGACTTCACGAAGGACATCAAATTTCTGGAAGAACACTACCGGGCGCCCCTAATTCTGGCTGCACCTTATACAAGTATTGAAATGCGTAAACTTCCTGAAAAGGATTTGCTGCCGGGAGAAGAAAAAATGGCACAGAATCTTGAAAAAATAATGGGTTATCATCAAACTCATAATTATACTGTCGCTTATGATGTAACGAATTTGCACAAAGAATTATATCCTGCCATGAGGTATGTGCTTAATAATTTTCTCATCCCCCGAATCACATTCTTCGATTTTGTGGCTCAACTGCACTGCTCAATAAGATTCTCACCTTATTTGCGACTCCAGATTATGGGAAAAAATATCAACTCCGAACTTTCATTCGTAGGGATAAAACATATCGAAAGGCTGGCCACATCGCCAAGCAAAAACAAAAACATACGAAAAGTGATGGAAAAAATCGGGAAAAAAATGACCGATGAAATACTCTCGCCAAAAGCTGTTGAAATGTTGCAAGAGTACAGCTCACAAATTGTAGCCATGACTGACCTTCCTATAGAATGGATGATGATAGACGGTGTACCGCTGGGATTCACACACGAGGTGTGCAGGCTGCCTGAAACACTGGTTATAAGTCAGCTGGCACAATTATGGAAGCAAAATTCAGACCGTATGTAATACCGGAGGATATCCTGCAAAAAACGCTTGTCGTATTCGGAAATGAAGACCCGGAGTTTGTGATGGCACAATTACCTGTTAGGGAACTGGCTAAAACCTTGGGATTTCAGATAAAAACGTGCCTGAATAAATCCAGCTTCTTCGAAGCCATAAAGGAAACCGGACCGGAACTATTGATAATCGATACGCACGGAGGGGTAGATGAAACAACACACAACTCATTTATCATGATGGGAGACGATATCATAACCGGGGATGATGTGGTAAACAGCGGAATAGGCCCACAACTGGTATTTCTCTCTGCATGTAACACGTTTACCACTTACAATACCATAAATACAATAGCAAACGCTTTTTCCCAGATTGGAGCCAACGCTGTCACTACTTCGTATATGCCTCTGCATGTATTGCCTGCAACCGTATTATATATCCGGCTGCTACGTAACCTGAACAAGGCCGCACACAAGAATATACATTTAAACTGGCTGTCATTCATATCACATCTGATGAGAACATCTTATATACATGCTCCCATCGGGAAAAAAGAAAATCTAAATTTAAAGAAAGAAACACTGGATACACTCAGCGAACTGAGTGTGCAATCTATGTTTTTCGGCAAAAGAAGGGAGGTCTATGAAAAACTAAATAATAAAGAATTCACAAAAAGCCTGAACTATAACTATGAATATATTATTCCTCACTATCTTATGTATTCTACATTGGGACGAGCCGATATTATTTTATTTAAGTCAAGTCTAGATAATATTATGATGTCATAAGAATATTTCTAAATAGAAAAACGTATCATGTTTATTGAATTTATAATGATAACACTTTTTGCATAACGAAATAAATATATAGACGTTCAAAATAATCTTTGTATATGAATAATAAATATTAGCTTTATAAACTTATCCTTAAATGTTAAATATAAAATTAACATTAAACACATATATAAAGATTGATTTTTTAAATTTTATATACAACTTTTAGTAGTGAATATCTTAATATAAAGTTTTCATTATTAATATACTATTGAATGTAATCATCACTTTTAAATAAATATACAACATGTATTTTATTTGAATTATTTTTTTTAGAATTTTTACATAAGATCCTTATGTTCTGTATAAAGTGTTTCTGTATCATATAGTATAATGATTGTTTGAGAAGTGATGGATTTTCTTGATTTTTTGTCTTATTGTATTTTATCTAATCTATATTTGCTGGAATAAGTATATTAAAATGCTATTTCTTGATTATTTGATTAAAAAAAAGTAAATTTGTAGTTAAATGAATATTGAAATAAGAATAGTACGTTTTTTAAATTCATTTTTCTCATGGATAATAAGGATTTTGAGTTGTTTTTGAAAATTAAGGAACAATTAGATAGACTTAATAATATAGCCTTAACTTTTCATTATAGTATAGAAGTTGATTATAAATGTAGTTTTTCTTCAAATACTTATTTCCTGAATATAAATATTCCTCTTGACGAATATTTCACAGCTAAAATAGTTTTTAGGTCATCTATAAATAATAATTTTTTTATGGATTTTTATTTTTGTTTTATGCAAAAATGTGTTGACGATTACAATAATCATCTTGCTTGGATTCAGATAGTTCCATTAAAAAGATATGTACCAGATGCCATATTAGCTTTAGGATCTTACTTTAAAGGTAGATATAATATAGTAGGTAATAGTATTAGTGCATCTGGAGAACATGTTATTCATCAAATTTATTCTAATAAAGCTGCCTTATCCTCAATGTGTAAAAAATCAACTTGTTGGGATATGCACGGTAATTTAAAGAGCAAATTTACAGACTGGAAATCTGAAGCTATTTCATTAGTAATATCCAAGGAGTTTCCACCATGTAGGATAGTAACTGGTATAAAAAAGGATCAGCAGGTTCATTATGATAACAGTTATGGATTACATGGTTCCAATGGGACCTATGTAGAAAATGTAAATCAAACTTGGTGCTTGGTGTTTAAAGTTAAACGAATAGGAATAGAAGTTGATACTTCTGCAGATTTTATTATTGACATTCATAAGTATATCACAAAAAAACTAATGTCACAATTAGGCTGGGGGAAAATAACAAAAGAAAGGCTTGAATTTTTGAACAATATTCTTAAGAACAAAACTTTAAAGGTTATATGTAGAGATTTAAGTATTGCTCCCATTTATAGAAATTTTGTTCCGCTGGAATATGATAATTGGGAGACTGCATTGGATACAATTCTGTTTAAAAGTTAATTTGCAGCATGTTATGTAGTATAAAGTACATGATATTATTTGTTACTTTTGATAACACTGATTGTTTATGAAAATTACTTGTTATAAAAATATAAAAACAATTCAAATTTAAAACATATGGATTACGAAATTTTATACAAATGTGAGGCTGAGCAAAATATAAAATGTTATGTCTGTAAAGCCAATTTAAAGGATTATATAGCTTCTCTAAAGCCTGATTTTTATGAGTTCGAGGTACAACGCGGAATAGTAAGAAATTCATATCTTGATACTTTACGTCAGACAATTAGTAATAAAGAACCTATCCCTCCTATATCTTTAACTGTATCTGGTGAACCTGTTATTGATAACCAAATTTTAAAAGTTAAAGATGAAAATTCGGATATACTTGATGGACTTCAACGTACATTTCGTTTATGGGTATATAACTATATAAACAATATAGTTAAGAGTAAAAATATTTTAACCTTCTCTGAACTTGTTAGTGAATTAAAGTCTGATGATATCGGAACGCGTATTATTGATTTTTATTTTATTAATGCTAAGTTTTTAAAAGACTTTTTACCTATTGGTATCTGTGCAGCAAATATTCAATCCTTTATCGATGGATGGGAAAATTATAATCTTATTTTTTATATTTGGTATGGTTTGGATGATAAACAGGTAGTAAGAAAAATGTTGGAATTAAATGCAGGTCAGAAACCCGTTACATCTACCCATCAATATGAATTATTATATCTTCATTTTTTTAATAATGAAAAGATACAAATTCCAGAAGGAATGCAATTAATTCGTGTAAGAGATCCTTATTTTTTTTCTATACGTAGAGGAAGAAATAAATTAGGGCAGTTTTTACTATCATCTGTGATTATAGCTTATCAGTCATTTATTAAAAGAAAGCCTTTAAGAGTACAAACAGCTAATGAGGTAAGGGTTGATGATGACAATGATGATGATATACAAAATTTCTTTAATCCTGATAATCTCAATTCTTTCTTAAAATACATGTATATAGCTGATTCTATTTTATGTAACCAGGATACAAAACATCTAGCTTGGTATGGCAAAGATACAACTTTAAGTGGGATTTATGCGGCTTTGGGTCAATATATGTATGAAAATGGCAATGAATTAGAATGGGATAAGTTAGATTATATATTAAACAATAAAGTAAAAAAAATGCATTTTAATGTAGATCAATTTGAAGAAGCGTATAACAGATTATCAAGTATTAAAACTAATGTTGGATATGCTGTTAGAAAAGCTATCTATAAATTTACATTAAATGCTTTGCAATCTCATCCTGTGTCTTGGTACGAATGTTTGATAAATAAAGATAGTGAATTATGAAACGTAAAGATTTATATGTAGAAATATATAATACCGTATTAACTGAGGTACATATTGCAGATAGAGATACTTTAACAGAAATACTTGAAAGTCTTTCTATTTATAAATTTACAGACGCTTTTTCTTCATTATTACCATCGTTGAACGGTGATAAAAGTTATCTTAAGAATTTCGTTGAAAAGATAAAAGATTGTAGTAATGATCCTAATATTGACTTAGAAGAAGAAATAGACAATCCATTTGATTTTGCTTCTTTTGAAATGGTTGAAGCTTCAAGAAAAGTTCATTTGCATAAATTTTATCATTATAATATTGATTGCATAATTGTTACATCTAAATGTTTGTACTATGACAATAGTAAAAAATTTACTGATGCTATATTATGGGAAGCAATAGAAAAACTTTGGAAAAATATATTGGATGCAAGACTATCAAAAAATAATTTTTTTTCTTCTCTAAAGAATTTAGATGATGATCATTTCTTTATATTAAAAACAGCTGTTATTACAGCTACTGATAGTTGGAGAATTTATTCTGAAGCATATTTTGAAAAAGTTATAAATAACGATATACTTATTCCTGAAGAATTAAAATATATCGATTCTGCTTTATGCACAGGACTTTCTCCGGATTGGAATAATTCATATGAGCAATATCATGACTCTTTCAATATAATTGCAGATATGCGAAATGCAAACGACTTACTTACTCGATTTTTAAAAATGTATCAAGTACTTGAATTCTTTACATTTAGATTAAAATTGATTCCTTTGACAAAAGGACAAGCTACAAGAAACTCTTTTATATCTAATGTTAGGCATACTGTAGATACTATATCTAAAGGAGAATTGAAGTCATTACAAGATTTATTTGCGAAAGTATTTAATAGTATTCACAACACTGAAGTTAAGAATCTTGTAGAACCCATTCAAACTAATAATATAAAACTAAGTAAATATCTTAATCAAACCTTAACTAGGCAAATAAAATCCATACTTGGCCTAACAAATCAGAATATTTCTAATCCAAGTAATGTGGCTGAATTAATATATAAGATACGATGTTGTATCGTTCATAGTAAAGAAAGCGAAATACATTTCACACCTAATAATATTTCGGAATACAAAGATTTAATACCTGTAATGAGAGTACTTATAAAAGTAATACAAAATAGTATTGTAGAAACAATTAATAATAGTGGAAAAAAGGATTTAGAATTTCAAAGTGAGTCAATGCTTTTGTATTGATTAGAATTTATAGAAAAGAATTATAACTGAATATAAGATAAATTCCTTAATGTTTTCATGCTAGTATAAATTCGCCTAGTTTAGTAACCCTAAATTGTATAAAATGAACCAATTAATTCATGAACGGAGTTTTGTGAATTAGTTGGTTTATGTCACTTTAGGTCTTTTCACCTATAATAAAGTTTGACGACAAAAACAGAAGAAATCACTATTTAAAATACAAAAATATTTTCTTTTATAACTTAAATTCGTATCTGTTGTTAGTAAAAGCATCCGATAAAGTACACATTGTAGATTCATAGAACAACAAACTCTTCTTATTAACGAATATAAAGTTGACAGGAAGAGTTTGCTATTATATTAGATTTCAATTGAATTTTCGTTGGACTTCTTCAACTTCCAGACATCCGGAAGTAGTTCTCGGATATCTCTGCCGGAGTCTTTTCCTTGATAATAGGGAAGCCTAGCAATGGCATAATTCAGCCATTCTCTTGGATTGACTTCCTGTGCCTTGCAGGTGGCAAGCAATGAACAGATGAGCGCTGTATTTTCCGCGGCTTCATGATTTTCACAGAAGAGAAAGTTCTTTCTTGAGAGCGTCAGAAGAGTATCGCGTTTTCAGACAGATTATTGTCTATCTTTATATTGCTGACTTTGAGACAGGTCTTCATTCTTGACCATAACGGATATACATAGGAGATAGCTTGTCCCTTCCGGCTTTTGGGCGGAACTTTGATTATATGTGCTTTTCATCCACTTTTCAAAGAAATCCTGCAGGGGTGTGGGGACTGACGGTTCCACAGTTTACGCTGTTTTTCCAGCGTATATTCCCGGGAGCCGTTATCGTCATGGAAAATGACCAGCTTTTCCATGACCGCCTTGAGCATCCATAGATACTCTTTGTCGGCCTTTCCCTTGCTGATAACTCTTACAGTGGTCCCGCCCGCCTGAACATACCAGTAGCCGATAATCTGTCGGACCAGCTCGTCATAAAGTGGTCTCAGCAGTTCATACACAGGCTTGAACCAGCCGATCAGTATGCTTTCGGAAAGACGGACACCCAGATGGCGGAACTCCTTGACCTGCCTGTAGAATGGAACGTGATATTCGTATTTCAGCAGGAGCATTTCGGCCAGCATGGTGGAAACCGACCAGACATTTGTAAACAGGAGAAGGTGGAAGCGGAGCAATGATTACGTCGCATTCACCTTCCCCGGGAAGACTCAGGTTGTCTTTCAGCCCATATTTGGGACGGACAGTCTCCTTTACATACAACCTGCCCGGTTCAAATTCCAGCATACGGGTATGTTCCTCGCCAATCCGTCTGTAACGGTCCCAATCCATCCGGTCAGGTTCAATCACCACTTCAACTACCGGCAGTCCCTCCAGGAGTTCGCGGTTACGTCGGGATTCCTTCTTCTTTCCATCGGGCTTTACTTTTGAAGGAACCGCTGCGCTACTGTCCTCTTCCCGGATGTTTTCATTCTGTCCGGTTGCAGGAACGGGATCGAACAGGGAGAGCTGGTTGGAATCCAGGGCTGCCAGCTTATCACTTCTCCGCCCGAAAAGCTGACGGTTCAGCCATGCTATCTGTGAAAGCAGTTCCTGTATCTTCCGTTGCAGCGCATCCGTCTGTTCCAGCAGTTTCCCGTTGGATTCGACAAGGGAACGGTTAGTTTTCAGGAGATCGGCTATCTGCTCCTGCTGACTCCTGATTATCTGTTCCATTGTATCCTGCTGAATCATCCGTTTCTATCTCTTTATATGATGTAAAATACTGATTTTTCGGTAGATACGCAATCGGATACAAAAAAAACTTTCAATAGAAGCCATCCATTCTACTGGCTTTTAACCTTTTCAGCCTCTCGTTCGGATTGTCACTGATTCCTTCCACCATCATGACCAAGTCGCGCCATTCCATCGGATAAGACCTGCTCCGGCTGTCATAGGCCGGCAGCCGGAACGTGCCCTCTTCCAGACGTTTCACATACAATACCATGCCGCCGTCTTCAGCATGGAGGAGCTTCATGGTGCTCCTGCTTCTGTTTATGAAGATGAAGACATCGCTCAGACGAACGTCATGTCCCATCCGGTCGTGAACCACTCCGCACAGAGAATTGATTCCCTTGCGCATGTCCGTCTTTCCGGGACACAGGAAATAGCGCATGGTATCATTCAGACAGAATATGGCTGCATAATTTGTGTATCAATCCAAATGTCAGTTCAGGGTTTCCATGGCTGTCAAGGTGGATTCTGATTCCGGAAGGAAGCTCTATCGTTACGTCGCCACCCGCACCTGACGGGAGATTGCCACTGCGACGCAGATCCAATGGAATGAATGTATCATCAGGAAGCTTGTCCGTATGGCTCAGGCTGAATTTCTTCTTCCAATAATGGAAACAGGAGGATGAATAGGCCTCATTCTCACAGAAATCTTTTATGGTTAGGCCACTGGCCTGTTGTCTTTCATAAACGGACAGGAACTCTTCTTTACTCATTATTCGTTTCATGTTTTTTATTGGCAAAGTAACGGAAGAGTGGAGGGCTTTAATAATGTGTATTTTATCGGATGATTACCATTCTAAAACATTACTTAAAAACTTGTATTTTAGCAATTTCAAAGATCTATTTGCTAACATTTATAGAACAGTAGTGATTGTTAGTATTGATTTAATGCCGTTATGGTTAGATTATGTCTTATATTAAAGTTACTATATAAGTTATTTGATAGAGGTGCTTCTATAATTTCTGCTTGATATTAGATTTTATCGCACACTAAATATCGGTTCTGATTAAAAGAGTTTGTTTGTCAATCTATGGTATTCTTTCGTAATTTACTATTATCAGAGACCAATATTAACTCCATTTCTAGGTTTGCGTTTCATCCCCTTAAGTATTTGAACAGATTGTTCCTGATAGGATAGAGGTTGGCTTTGTTTTTTGCCAGCCTCTATCCATTTAAGAAGCTCGTCCTCATAGAAATATAATTTTTTACCACGTTTATAGGCTGGGATGAGACCTGTACGAGCAAGTCTATAGATTGTCGGTTTTGATTTTTGGATAAGTATGCTAGCCTTATCTATGTCAATTAGTTGATGCTGATTATCCGGTTTCTGTGTTTGTAAGGTTTCAACTAATTGATAAATTTTCTCTACTTGTTCTGTTAAATAGCTTACAGCCTGCGGAAGCTTGTCGAATGTGATAGGTTCTTTTGTCATAGTATCTGTTTTTGCTTTTGAGGATTAATATTTGTTGATGCAATATTTATGAATATAAAGTCTGATTTATTGAATTATATCTGGATTTAATTTAATCAGGCATTCTGTTTCTGAGTGAGACATCTTTTTGATTATCGTGTTGATTTCATTTTCTTTCATGGTATCAGCAAATACTTTTTTAATGAATTCTGCTGTATATGAACGTCGTTTACCTAATGCTTTACCTATGTTCCAACCCAAATGCATAACATCTATAGCTTTCAATTTTGAATCTACTTTTATAGGAATAATATCTATAGCAGTTTTATCCTGAAAGAAATCTGAAATATAAGCACAGAGGCGCTGCAGATTTTCTTGGCTTGTATAAGCAGCCATCGTTTGATGGATGTATATATGTACTAACTCTAGCTTTTTATCGTTCGTACGTTTCTGTTCTATAATAGTATTCGAACGGAGTTTTTCATATTCCATAAATGCTTGTTCTGGTTCAATCACAGAATCATTAAGATGTTCATGGATAGACAAAGATTTGCTATGATGACATAAATATATAATTATCTCGTATAATGCAATTTGCATTGATATATATAATCCTGTAGATATTATAAAGACCGATATAAAAATAATATTTGAGCTGAATTGATCAAAGCCTGCATTGACTGCTTCAATGCGTATAGCAAGTGCTATAAGAAGTAATGTTCCAGCTACACTGGAATCTAAAATAAAATATTCAAATTTCTTCAAATACATAAGCCATATGTTTAACTGTTCGTAAGCAAAGGTAATGTTTACTGATTATGTATTATCAGAAAATGACAAGAGTGACATCAGACTTCATCAAACGTCACTAATTGTCATAAATAGTTTGATTATTATTGGAAAGTAAGAAGTGTTCAGATGGAATAGGGGCGGATTAATTTATGGGATTGAATGTAAGACATGAATTTATAACTTATCATATAATAAACAAAAGTGGTATTCTTTCTATATTATATGATAAGTTATGCTATAATTCCAATAATCGTTCCGCTAATGGCGCATAATACTTTTGTACTTCTTCAGCTGTTGGAGTATGACCGCCAGGAAAGTGGTATGAATATTTATAATGCATTAAAAATAAAGGCTCAAAGTGTGCCAGATGGTCATTCTCACCAAATATCCCCCATATATTTTCTTGGTTAGCTACCTGACAATTGTCCCATTGATGCTGTTGAAGTTCTGCGAATTCATCAATCAATGTTTGGTTAATGACAAGCTGCTGGTTTCCGTTAGCTCGTGGAGATTTGTATTCATGCGAACCAATACGTTCCATCAGGAAGCTTGTCATTTCGAAATGGGGATTTCCGAGTAAAGCAGGGATATTGTTTTTAGATGCTACTATCTGTGCCAAAAACGAGCCATTACTGTTTCCTACCAATATATCAGGTTTTTCTTGGTTGCACAATCTTTGGATAAAGTCGATAGCTTCCTGTGGATGCAGGGGTAAGTCTGGACTCAAGACTGTTGCCTTACCGCTGAAATATTCTTTCAAGGCAAGAACTGGGATACATGTACCTGATGCAAAGAAACCATGAAGGAAAAGAATTTTCTGTGCCATAATCAACAACCGCTTCCGTCAATATTACATGTTGCTCCTTCGTTGATAGGACGTGAACGTAATCCGGCATCTTCTGGATTCAAAGTAACCGTACCGTCTTCCAATACAAAGCAAGGAATTCCAACGGCTCCAACACTTTTGGCTTCATTTAAGGCCGGATGATGATCTCTTAGTCTCAAGAATGCTTTCAAATCTCTTACGTGTTGACCAATATCAATGACTTCATATTGGTTATTATCTTTTACTTGCTCTTCTACATACGTACAATCCGGACAAGTTTCCATTCCATATATTTTTATCATAGCTGTAGTTATTCATTTAAAGACTCAATTTTCTTCAAAGATACTGATTCTGCCAGATTATGCAAACTCTATATTATGATAAAACAGGTTATAGATAAGATAAAAGCTATATTATTTCAATGAAATCTTATTAGCCGTCTCTCGCTTTTTGGAATTGACCAAATCAGCATAAATTTGTGTTGTCGATACATTAGCATTTTCGATACTGTATAAATATCTGTGCCTAAAGAGATTTGTATGACGGCATACGAGTGACGGAAGCAGTGGAAAGTTATGTGTTTTTTGATTCCGGCTTCCGAAATCCATTGCTTGAGAGGCTGATTCGTCATAGCTCTGGTCAGTCCTTTAAATACGCGGCCTGAACCAGGAATACCACATAGTTCCAATTCTTCGTTACTGATGGGGAGAGTAGCTTCCGTCTCTGTCTTTTCTGTGCAAATTCTGATGTAATAGCCATTGTCGGGACCAACTTTGATATTATCCCATGTAAGTTTAAAATACCGCTGATGCGAAGACCAGTCATACAGGAGAATAATGAAGCTTGTTTCAGTACAGGAATTTTGCATGGTGTAGCGGCCAGTTTTTTGACCTCCGCTAATGTAAGATACTGCTTTTTGACTTCTTTCCATTCAATCTTGTCTATGAAGTCATTCAGATTTTCACGTAGCATCTTCTCTTGATAAGCTAATTTCAGTAATGCAGGGAAAGTTGAAAAATAGCCAGCTTCCGAATTTCTCGAAACGCTGATATTAGGATGACGGATCTGTTCATAGTTCAGTAGATATTGAGTAAAATATCAATTATCTTGTATATGCCATTATTAGCCATTCAAGCATCATCAAATATACTCTTCTAAATTCTAAGTGATAGTATCGATAGAAAACTAAGTAAGTATAAATTTTAGAGAGAGCGTACGAGAAGGAGATATGTCTGAAAATATGTTCTAACCTAACCAGGATTTTATATCCATTTTATAATTAAAATGTTATTCTGAATCCCAAACATAAATTTGTTTTTCGTTGGAAATGAAATGTTTGATGAATTATTGTTAATTTTGTAGATTATTCTATTAAGGTAGTTTAGATAAAAATCAAGACCATTAAAATGTAATTTATGGATAAAATAAAGAACTTCGATATAGTTGTAAATACCTGCCTGGCAGATATCGAATCAAGGTCAAAGAAGTCTGACTTTGACAAAAATGATTTTTTGCTGTCTGTGGTTAATGGCTTTGAAGATGGGAAGTGGCGTGAAGATCTTTTTCGCCAGTTTGTCATGAACAATATAGCACAAACAGGTTTATCTGCAGATGAAAGAGAAAATATTTGTACAATTGATCCATACACGCAGATAACTCGCTCAATAATGAATCTCAGATTGGTTGATTGTGAGAATGGCCAAGGCAGTGAAATTGCCGAAATAGTACTCTATGGGATAATGCGCTATCATTACAATGCATTACCTGTGGTACCTAAAATATTCTATAAGCAAAATTCTAATGATAACGCAAAAGGAGCCGATAGCGTACATATTGTTATTGATGAAGATAAAATGGATTTTACGTTGTGGCTTGGTGAAGCCAAATTCTTTAATGATATCATAGATGAAAGGTTATATGACCCTATCAATTCAGTGTTTGAAGCGCTCGGCACGGAAAAGATAAAGAAGGAAAACTCAATAATAACAAATATTAAGGATTTAGAGTATGTAATTAATAACCCAGACATAAGAAAAAAAGTAAAAGAAGTACTTCGTCATGATGTATCGATAGACGAGGTAAAAAAAAGGCTACATGTTCCTATTATGTTGTTACATGAATGTAGTATAACTAAAGGAGCTAGAGAATTATCACCTGAATATCTTGAAGAAATAAAACATTATCATCTAAATAGAGCTGAGAGATTTTTTATGTCGCATAATAATAAGCAGAAGAAAGAAGGTGTATATGGTTTTGAAAAAATAATGTTTCATCTCATACTGTTTCCTGTGCCTAATAAAGAGAATATTGTAAACTGGTTTGTTAAACGCGCTAATCAAATAAAACAAGATGCTTGAAAGTGAAGTTTTTGATATCTGTTATAATATCAACGAACTGATCCTAAACAGTCAAATGGATACAGCTCGTACAGAGGTAATAAAATTGCTTGATAGACTGAATCGTGAAGGCAAAGAATACTCTCCTATGGTCAACCATTTTATAAGAGAAGTTGGTCTGTTCCCTTATATTGATAAAAATACAGCATCATGGCAAGAACAAGCTGTATTTGAGGCTTATAAAACAGATCTTGGCGGTGGCGAACAAAAGACGCTTCACAGTGCTCAGTCGAGAGTTTTAAAACGATTGTTGGCAGGTGATAATATTGCACTTAGTGCTCCTACTAGTTTTGGTAAAAGTTTCATCATTGATGCTTTTATTTCTATTCGTAAGCCTGATAATGTGGTTATTATTGTCCCTACAATAGCTTTAGCAGATGAAACTCGTAGAAGGATTGAGCATAAGTTTTCAGGAATGTATAAAATTATTACTACCACTGACGCGACCCTTAGAGAACGTAATATATTAATACTACCACAGGAGCGTAGTTTTGCATATGTAGGTAAGTTTGAAAGTATTGATATGCTCATTGTGGATGAATTTTACAAGGCAAGTTCTTCATTTGATGATTCGCGTAGCACTTCTCTACTAAGCGCAATGATTGAACTTGGCAAGATAGCGAAACAAAAGTATTATCTCGCTCCTAATATCCATAATATCAAAGAAAATGTGTTCACTAAGGGTATGCAGTTTATGCGTTTTACAGATTTTAAAACTGTAATAACTATGGCTAGCAAAGTCTATGAGAAGATGGGGATTGATGAAAACAAAAACGACTTTAAAGCAACAAAATTGCTAGACATTTTAAGAAAACATAAAACTAAAACTTTAGTATATGCAGGAAGCTATGATAATATAAATACTATTTCTAAACTGCTCACCAACAATATGCCAAACAAAGAAAATGATTTATTGAACAACTTTTACGATTGGCTTAGAATAAATTATGGCGAATCTTTTTCTTTGTGCAATTTGAGTAGAATTGGTGTTGGTGTTCATAATGGTAGAATGCATAGGTCATTGAGCCAGATTCAAGTAAAACTGTTTGAACTTAGAAATGGCATTGACACTATAGTTTCAACTTCTTCTATAATAGAGGGTGTTAATACCCAAGCAGAACAAGTTGTAGTGTGGTCAAATAAAAATGGTAATCGCAAATTTGACTATTTTACATATCGTAATATCATAGGCAGAGCAGGCCGTATGTTGAAATACTTTGTAGGTAAAGTATATTTGCTAGAAGAACCTCCAGCTCAAGAGAATACTATTTTAGATATTGAATTCCCAGAAGATGTAGTAGAAATGCTTGATTCTGAAAATCCTGGAGTGGAAATTAATGATGAACAAAATAATCAGATAAAAGAATATGAATCATATATGTCAGAAACACTTGGTAAAGATGTTTTCAATAAGATAAGGAATAATTCATTGATAAAGTTATGTAAGCCGAGTCAACTGCGTTTTTTAGTTGGCAAAATTAAAGAAAATCGCAATTGGCCTAATGGATTTGAATCATTGGCATCTACGAATTCATACTATTGGCGTAATCCTATTTCTGATGTAGCAGATATGCTTGGAGATAATATGAAAGGATTGATGAAAATTGCTATATGGAAATTTCCTCAAAACTGGCAAAAATCTATGGCTGAAATACATGGAGAGTTAGTGAAAGATGGTTATGAATTTAGTCAGGAAGATTTATTTCATGCAGAACGTTATATGTCATTCAATCTTTGTTCTATTCTGAATGTTATTAGCATACTTAAAAGATTAATCTATCCAGATACTCCTGATATATCTTTGTTTCTCGCTAAAGCAGCAAATGCTTTCCTTCCTAAGCTTGTATATCAATTAGAGGAGTATGGACTGCCTAGAACTTTAAGTAGAAAAATTCAAAATTCAGGTTTAATAGATCTTGAAAACGATGAGATGGAGGTTTCTGATATAATAGAGGAATTTAAGAAAATTGGCTACGACAAATTGACAGAAAGTATACAAGATATTCACCAATTTGAAAAGTTTATTCTTAAGTATTTTTATTCTGGTATTAGTTAGTAATGTAAGATGCTGTTATAATCATTGTAAATACATGGGGCATCAGAATGCTATTGGTGGCAAATCACCACTTCAGGCCAAAGCACATATATTCCCCCTTTTTGTATGTAATGATTATGGCTTGTTCTTTTTTAGTTAGCGTAAAACTTGCCCGATGTACAACTTTTTAATATTGAGTTAGTATAATACACAAGTCAATTATACGTTGCCAGTAGTTTCCAATCAAGAATTGCTAGTAAGCTATATCAAGAGGGTACCCTTTGAACCATATCATATGGCTTTGGGATTACCCTCTCAAATTCGCCAAATAAACCGAACATGAAAATAAAAGCATAACAACTGTAAATATCATCCTAAAAAATGAGTAGAAATTTGTAATTAAATGCAGTGTTCTCGGCTTTTAATTATGAAATTAAGATGTTTGTTATGAAATATTACTTTAATGAGATTTTGTTGGCGGATTCCCGTTTCTTCTCACTGACAAGCTCCGCATAAATCTGAGTTGTCGAGACATTACGGTGAGTAAGCATTTTGCTTACTGTGTAGATGTCCGTTCCTGCTGCAATCTGGAGGGTTGCAAAAGTATGCCGGAAGCAGTGGAAGGTTATGTGTTTTTTGATTCCGGCTTCCGAAATCCATTGCTTGAGAGGCTGATTCGTCATAGCTCTGGTCAGTCCTTTAAATACACGACCAGAACCAGGGATACCACATAGTTCCAATGCTTCGTTACTGATGGGGAGAGTGGCTTCCGTCTCTGTCTTTTCTGTACAAATTCTGATGTAATAACCATTGTCAGGGCCGACTTCAATATTATCCCATGTAAGCTGTAAAATATCGCTGATACGAAGACCGGTCATACAGGAGAATAATGAAGCTTGTTTCAGTATAGGAATCTTGCATGGTGTAGCGGCCAGTTTCTTAACTTCTGCTAATGTGAGATACTGCTTTTTGACTTCTTTCCATTCAATCTTGTCTATGAAGTCATTCAGATTTTCACGTAGCATCTTCTCTTGATAAGCTATTTTCAGTAATGCACGGAAAGTTGAAAAATAGCCAGCTGCCGAATTCCTCGAAACGCTGATATTAGGGTGACGGATCTGTTTACAGTTCAGTAGATACTGCCTGAACTTCTGACAAAGCTCTACCGTTACATCACCGAAAGTGCAATAGCCGTTTACAAACTTTTCAAAATGCTGGTAAACGCAGTCCCATTTGTGATACTTCAGTTTTGCTTTCTCACGAAAATAGGCAAGGAAGTCAGCTTTCATTTTGTGCTTGTCAAGAAATCCAAATTCCTCATTAACGATTGCCTGTACTCTGATACAACGAATGGCTTCAGCCTTACTCAGCATTTCATTGTTGAAATCACGTTCAATCTCATTTTTAGGACGGGCATAGATATAAATGCCAAGATATTCCCTGCGACTCATTTTCATTGTGTACGGATTGCGAATAGCCGGATAATAATCCAGATAGAGAGAAATTCTGCCGTTACTGATAACTCTTTGTCTCAATGTTACGTTAGTACATGTAAGTGCCATAAGATTAATGTTTTTGGTTGATAAATTATTATTATCGGTACAAATTAAACTGGTGTTTTCTTGGTGAATACTCACACCGGGAAATAACTTATACCGGGATTATTCAATGATAGGATCTTCGAACAAATTATCGAGCTCAGCTTTGGATATAAGAGTATATTTCCCCTTCTTAATCTTGGGAATTTGATGATACTTGGTATAATGGTATAGCTGGTCTCTTGTTATTTTGAATTTTTCCATCGCTTCTTGAACTGTGTAGTATTTGGGCTCTTCAGCCTGACGTATTCCTTTTGCTATATCGAAGTGCTTTTTTGAATAATATACTGTAATACCAACCTTCTTTTTCGGAATGGCATTTTTATAAACAAAAGAGTATATAGCGTTAAGGCTCATTTGAAATTTGTCCTGTACTTCTTGCACACTATACCATTCTGTAATGTCTGTATCTGGAGCCTTCGAGGAAAAATAAGCATCAACATGCTTTTTACTCCAGTAAGTCTTACCACGGTTGAATGTCTTTGGAATTTTATTCTTCTTAGACATAACAAAAATCCATGATTCACTTACATTGAATTTTTTCATTATTTCGGCTGTAGTATAAAATTCTTTGATAGGTAGAGTGTCCTTGGGCATTCTAAATTCATAAGGATGCCGTTTTAACATCTCATCTATATCAGAGCGTTTGACGAAAGATAATCTGCTGCTAATTTTTGAAGCTTGAAGGTATCCTTTATAGACCATCTTATAGACTGCTTGTCTGGTAATACCTAAAAGAATTCCAACCTCTGAGAAAGATAGAAACTCTTTATCCTTAATTGTGATGATAGGTAGTTCCTCAATCCTATTTTGAGTATTCTCTTCAGTAGCCTTAATGTTTTTCTCTCTTTCTCTTTTTTTGTAAGCTAAATTTGCACACCTGTGAGAGCAGTACTTTGTACTTATTTTTTGTGCTTCGAATCGTGTTCCACACCATTCGCAAATCTTTTTAATTTTAGTGTTACTTGCTGGCATATTACTCAAATTTTAAATGTTTATTTCGCTTTATTTCTCCCGTTATGTGTCAACTATCGTAAATCTTAGTAAACCATAGTCAACTTTCTCCACAACCTGTCCAGCGTAAAATGCCGGAATTTTGCTTCGTGGTACAAAAACGGTACAAAAAGATGATGTGCAAAGCTTATAAATGACTAATATTGACCAGTAGAGCAACAAAAAAGGCGCCCCGTAAAGAGCGCCATATCAATCGATTATAATCAATTTAACTCATTGATAATCAGATAGTTACTTGCCGATGCAGAAATGTTCAAAAATATTCCCAAGTACCATATCGTTCGTAACTTCCCCCGCAATATCGCTTAGATGGAAAATACATTCGCGGATATCTTGTGAAACAAAATCTCCGGATAGATTTTCTGCTAGCCCTTGTTGGACCCGGTGGATGGCTTCCAAGGCATGGGTCAAAGCCTCGTAATGGCGTATATTCGTGACAATGACATCGTTTTGGGTAACTGTGGGCAGGTTAGCGGCAGAGATTAGCATTTGCTGAAGCTTGTCAAGGTTGGTACGCCCTTTGGCAGAGATGGAGATGCATTGCACATTAGTAGCGGCCACGGTGAAACTGGGGTTGGGGATGGTTGAGGCATCCTGCACCAGATCGGCCTTGTTGAATACGAGAATGAGCCGTTTCCCTTCGCAACGGGGAAGTATCTGGGCAGTTAGTTGTGGTATCCGTGAGACGGCGTTCGTGGCATCAACTATCCAGAGCACGATTTCCGCCTGCTCCAATTTCTGGAAGGTTCGCTCAATTCCTAGGTTCTCGATGGTGTCGTTCGTTTCGCGTATGCCTGCCGTATCAATAAATCGGAAAGTTATCCCACCAAGATTGACTGTGTCTTCTATCACATCGCGGGTTGTCCCGTGTATGTCGCTTACAATGGCTCGTTCCTCGTTTAGTAGTGCATTCAACAGGGTGGATTTACCAGCGTTCGTTTCGCCGATGATGGCTACGGGCACGCCGTTCTTGATGGCATTGCCTACACTGAAGGATTGTACTAAACGGGAAATTACCTGCTCTATGCCGTCTGCTAGGAGACATAGCTCGGAGCGGTCGGCAAATTCCAGTTCTTCGTGGTCGCTGAAGTCCAGCTCCAGTTCTATGAGTGATGTGAAGTGCAGCAATTGGTCGCGTAGTGAGGCCAGCTCTTTACTGAACCCACCGCGCATTTGGCTCATGGCGAGGCGGTGAGTGGCGGCAGAGGTGGAGGCGATGAGGTCGGCCACGGCTTCGGCCTGGCTTAGGTCCATTTTGCCGCCCAAGAAGGCCCGTTGCGTGTACTCACCGGGAGCTGCCAGGCGGCAACCATTACCGATGAGCAGTTGCAACACCTTCTGAAGAATATAGCTCGAACCGTGGCACATGATTTCCGTGCTATCCTCGCCCGTGTACGAGTGGGGGGCACGGAATAAGCTTACAAGTACTTCGTCTATGATGTTTTCTTCTTCATGGATATGACCGAAGGTAAGTGTGTATGGCTTGGCATCCTTCAGCTTCTTCCCCTTCCGGGCAGGGGTAAATATGCGGGATGTTATCTCTATGGCATCCGGTCCGGAGACACGGATGCATCCTATGGCTCCCCCTTGGGCGGTGGCTATGGCACAAATGGTATCTTGGTTCATTTTATCCGGCTTATTTTTATTCAGCAAAGATAATGGTTTCTTTACAAAAAAGAGAGATGGTGATTCAACTTATGGGCTTTTATCGTAACTTTGTGCAAATCGATAATGGATAGATGCTTATAAAGCCTAATCCGCCTCTGTGCCCATTGTGGGTATAGCAGGACATTGCTACACTATACAGACCAGCAACGGGCACGTCAAGCAGGATGTGATGAAGTCATTACTAAACCCTACTCCTAGGATTGGCTGAAGGAAAGGGAGGAGCATTTCTTGAAGGATACTTAGATACGGTCGAGTACTGTTTTGATAAGAGTATCTATCGTATTCTTGTATCCCGTGTTAGCTTCTTTTATCAGGCGGTTGGCAATGACCATGCATACCGTCATGGCCTTGTGCCCCATCAGACGGCTCAAGCCTGCCAGGGCAGAACTTTCCATCTCGAAGTTGGTGATACGGTAGCCGTTGTATTCAAATTTTTCAATCTTCTCATTCTGATGTGGGTCGGCAAGCGGCACGCGTAACTCGCGTCCTTGAGGTCCGAAGAAGCCCCCGGCGGCAATCGTTACGCCACGTACCATGTCGTTTTGTGCGATGCGGTCTATCAGTTCAGTGCTTGCGTCAATGACGTAGGGGGCAGGGGCACACATGTTGCCGGACCATCCCATATGGTTGAGGAAGGCACGCTCCATGGGCAGGTCGCACACGGAGTTGCGTCCGGCATAGAAGTTGAGCAGCCCATCGAAACCAATGGACTTTTCAGAACATACGAATGTGCCTACCGGAGTGTAGGGTTGCAAGCCGCCGCAGGTGCCGATACGTACCAGCTCAAGGCTACGCAGACGGGGCTTTTCTTCGCGCGTCTCGAAATCGATGTTTGCCAGGGCATCCAGTTCGTTCATCACGATATCGATGTTGTCACATCCGATACCGGTGGAAACCACCGTAATACGTTTCCCCTGGTAAGTACCGGTGATAGTCTTGAACTCGCGGCTTTCCACTTCACATTCCTTGTTCTCGAAATGGGAGGCAACCAGTGCCACCCGTCCGGGGTCGCCTACCAAGATGACTTTGTCTGCCAGCCATTCGGGCTTTACGTGAAGATGAAATACAGAACCGTCTTCATTGATGATCAGTTCGGAAGAGGCGAAATATTTCTTCATATGCTTGAGGCTTTAATCTTTTGTTTATAAATAGAAACGCCGGGAACCGATTCTTGTTCACCGGTTCCGGCGTTTCGTCAGTTACTTTTCGGGTTATTTACTCAACGGCTGGCTGGTATTGCCCGTCGTCGGTTTAGCAATGTTTTCGCGCATGGAAGTGTCGGCTTCTATATTCTTCATCCGGTAATAGTCCATGATACCCAGATTGCCGTTGCGGAATGCTTCGGCCATGGCCTTGGGTACTTCCGCTTCTGCCTCGATAACTTTGGCACGGGCTTCCTGGGCTTTTGCCTTCATTTCCTGCTCTGTGGCTACGGCCATGGCGCGGCGTTCCTCTGCCTTGGCTTGAGCAATGTTCTTGTCGGCATTGGCTTGGTCTATCTGCAGGGCGGCACCGATATTCTTACCTATGTCAATATCAGCAATGTCAATGGACAGAATTTCGAATGCTGTTCCGGCATCCAACCCCTTGCGCAATACCAGTTTGGAGATAGAATCCGGATTCTCTAATACAGACTTATGATTCTCTGACGAACCGATGGAAGACACAATACCCTCGCCTACACGGGCCAGAATCGTGTCTTCTCCGGCACCTCCCACCAATTGGCGGATATTGGCGCGCACCGTTACACGGGCCTTGGCAATCAGCTGGATACCGTCTTTGGCAACAGCTGTCACGGGAGGGGTGTCAATTACTTTGGGGTTAACGGACATCTGTACGGCTTCGAACACGTCACGGCCGGCAAGGTCGATGGCGGTTGCCATCTGGAACGGCAGCTCGATATTGGCTTTAGAGGCGGATACCAGTGCGTGTACCACCCGCTCTACGTGACCTCCGGCAAGGTAGTGCGCTTCCAGTTCGTCGCGCGTGATGTTTTGCAATCCTGCTTTATGAGCTTCAATCATGCCGGGCACAATGATATAAGGAGGAACATTACGGATACGCATCAGGAAAAGTTGTACCAGCGAGATGTTTACTCCCGATACTTTGGCAGACAGCCACAAGAAGAACGGTACATAATGGAAGAAAAGTACCAGGAAGATAATGCCTCCTATAATGAGGAAGGCGGTTAAATACATTGTGCTTGGATCCATGAGATTAAATATTAATTGTTAGTTATAAATAGGTTGATTCCTGAAATTTCACTGCTTGAGCCGTTCCACTAAGAGGACTCCGTCGGCAATACGGTCTACGATAATCGGAGTCTTTTCGTTCAGGAAGCCGTCTGATGACTTTACTTCCACGATGTCTCCGTTGATTTCGGCATAGCCGATAAGAGCCAGGCGAGTAGTGGTTACGCCTATATCACCTACCTTGACTTTTTCCTCGGCACTACGGTCTACTTTGGAGGTGATGTTTTTTTTCAATGCAATTTTGTCGAGTGTCTTGGAGCGCATGAACCATACCAACGAGCCGATACAAGCCAGGGCAGATATGATAAGCGTAATGACACCTGCCGTGGTGCCCATATAGGCAAAGGCATAGTAGTTGGCAAAGATGATGCAACCTCCTGCCAGAAAACCGGCAACGCTGATGCCCGGAATTACGAATAATTCCACTAAGAACAAGATTACTGCTCCTATAATCAATGAGGCGATAATGAGTATATCCATAGTTGTCTTTATTTGGTGGCTTGTTTTTCCAGGTTGCGCACTTGAATGGCAGTCTGCTCCATCTCAGTGGACAATTGCCGTACACGTTGCTCCAGGTCGAGGATGGCGGCGGACATCTTGTCCTTTTCCTGCTTGTTGGCTCGGGAGTATTCCGAACGCATATCTTCCAGTTTCTCCTGCAGTTGTTTGTAGCTCTGCTCCAGCTGATTGTATTTGCCATACAAGGCTTTGGCCTGCGGGGAACGGAAATCGTCCAGCTGGTAATAGGTGGAGTGGTCATCAATGACGAATTGGAAATCGTGCTTCTTGGTGGTCCGCGGCTTTGCGTTGGCAGCGGTCCGAAGCCTTTCTCGGGCGGCCTTTACCGCATCGGTGTCCGTCCATGTGTCCTTGATAGAGTGAAGTTGCGCCAATGATATCATCTTGTCCGGGTCCATCCCTTCGTAGTTGTACACTTGCTTGGATGAGTTGGGAATGAATACATAGATGCACACTTTGCCTTCCGGCTGGTAGCGGTCGGAGGCAAACCATCCCAAGTCGTTGAATTCGTCAATGACGTACATATAGTCGTTGTAGGGCGAATTGAACGGCATGCCCACATTTTCCGGCATCAGATAAGAGTCGGTATTCGTATTGTAACGGGTGACGAAAATGTCATATCCTCCCATCGAGCCAGGGCCATCCGAGGCATAGTAGATAGTGATACCGTCCGTAAGTACATAAGGGTAGTCTGCATTCATGGCCTCGTTGATGCTTCCGGGCAACAAGCTGCCATCACTCCATTTGTCCAGCAACTTGTTGCGCGAAAGGATACTGAGGGTGCTGTCCGGTTGCATTTCGCTATAATATAGCTTATTGCCCAGCTCCGTTTCGTATACCGTTCCGCCTTCCTTACCGGAATCATTGAAGTAGGTGTCGTACATGAACAGTTTGCCCGATTCGGGGCTGATTTTGTATGCATCCAGGAATTTTTCCTTGTCTACCACAAAGCTGTCGATGAAGCAGACCTCTTCCACGCCTTTCAGCATGCGCAAGTTGGATTTGCTTTTTTCCAATAATTGTTCGGCCTCTTCGGTGGAGCGTTTTCTCTTTCTCAGGTCGGAAATGTAGGTCTCATAAGTCTCGATGGCATCTTCGAACTGATATAAATCATTGTATGCCCGGGCCAAATAGAGTTGCCCGCTGGGGACGCGTCTCTTGACGGCGCTTTCCAGGTGTTTCAAGGCTTCTGCGGGTTCGCCGGTTTCCAGGCAACATACACCGTACCATAGGTTGTAATTTCCATTGCCAGGTTGTGTCTTGACGAGTTTTTTGAAGGCGGGCTTGGCTTCTTCGTATTCTCCCTTCTCGTACAAGGCTTTGGCTTCTGCCAGGCTTTGTGCGGAAATTGTTATGCTCAAAAGGCCGAATAGAAAGAAAAGGATATATTTTTTATTCATATTGATACATGCTGATTTGTTCAGAAGGTCAAAAATACAAATTTATCGTGAATAAAGCTGGTTTCCGTAATTCTATTTTGTTAATTCTTCTTTAAATCGTTCTTTTGCCTTACTTTTGCAGCCGGAAGAGCTATAACTTATAACTCATAACTCGTATCAATGGCACAATTTACTGAAGAAGAAAAGATGTTGCGCCGCATAGACAAGCGGTTTAGCAAAGGTGTGGTGGAATATGGACTGATAGAGGACGGCGATAAGATTCTTATCGGGCTTTCGGGAGGCAAGGACTCTTTGGCGCTGGTGGAGTTGTTGGCACGGCGTGTCCGTGTCTATAAACCCCGTTTTTCCGTTGTCGCCGTACATGTAGTGATGAAGAATATACCTTATCAAAGCGATGTGGACTATCTGAGGGAGTACGTAGAGTCGTGGGGAGTGCCTTTTGTTCTCTTTGAAACGGAGTTTGATGCCACGACAGATACCCGCAAGTCTCCTTGTTTTCTTTGCTCTTGGAATAGGCGGAAGGCATTGTTTACCGTAGCCAAGGAGCAGGGATGCAATAAAATCGCGTTAGGCCATCACATGGATGATATTCTAGAGACCTTGCTGATGAATATCACCTATCAGGGAGCGTTCAGCTCCATGCCTCCTCGGCTGGTAATGAAGAAGTTTGATATGACGATTATCCGTCCGATGTGTCTGGTACATGAGGCGGATTTGATGGAGTTGGCGCAAGTGAGGGGGTATCGTAAGCAGGTGAAGAATTGTCCGTATGAGTCACAATCCAGCCGTAGTGCAATGAAAGGCATTCTGAAACAGTTGGAGGAAATGAATCCTGAGGCACGCTATAGTCTATGGGGGAGTATGACGAATGTGCAAGAGGAATTGCTGCCTGCAATCATTAATCATTAATCACTAATCACTAATCATTAATCACTATATGAAAGCATTTTATACCATTTTGCTATTGATTGTATCTAATATTTTCATGACGTTTGCCTGGTATGGGCATCTGAAGCTACAAGAGACAAAAGTCATCTCCAACTGGCCGTTGTATGCCGTGGTGCTGTTTTCTTGGGTAATAGCTCTGGCTGAGTATTCTTGTCAGGTTCCGGCCAATCGGATAGGCTTTTTAGGCAATGGAGGCCCGTTCTCATTGATGCAACTCAAAGTGATTCAGGAAGTAATCACTTTGATAATCTTTACGGTGTTCACAACAGTTCTTTTCAAGGGAGAAACGCTGCATTGGAATCATTTTGCCGCTTTTGTATGTCTGGTACTGGCGGTATATTTTGTATTTTATAAATGATGGGTTAATCGCATTTGCGCATTATTTCATATACTTCTCCATCCCTTTTGTTAAGAACGTTTGAAGCTTTCCTTCTTCATCCGTATAAATGAAGCAGGCGTCGATATCCGGATGTGCATCCGCCACGCGTTCTGCTTCTTCCAGCCCCATCACCATGAATGCCGTGGCATAGGCGTCTGCACTCATGCAATCTTTGGCAATGACGGTGGCTGACAAGATGCTGTGCTGTACCGGATAGCCGGTACGCGGGTCGATGGTATGCGCATATTTCTTTCCGTCTTTATAGTAGTAGTTGCGATAATTGCCCGATGTAGCCATGCCTAAATCCGTAACTTGCAGCACTGCTTGCAGTTCCTGGTTCACTGCCAGTGAGTCGTCTATCGGCTTGTTCAAACCGATGCGCCAAGGTCCATTTTGAGGGTTTTGCCCGTGAACAACCACTTCTCCGCCTATATCGACCATAAAGTTGCGGATACCCTTTTTCTTCAGAAGTTGGGCTATGACATCTACTGCATATCCTTTTGCCACAGCGCTGCACGAGAGCATTATACGTGGGTCTGTTTTCACCACTTTCCCTTCATCGGACAATTTTACTTTTTCGTATCCTGTCATCTCCAGCAGGCTGTCTATCATGGCAGAGTCGGGGAAATTACCCTTCTTGAACCCAAATCCCCAGGCATTGGCAAGAGGGGCAACGGTGATATCGAAGGCACCATCGGTCTCCCGGGAGATTTCCATGCTACGTCGGAAGACGTTGGTAAAGAATGTGTCGGGCACAATGTCCTCGTTGCGGTTGATGCGCGTAATGGTCGCCGTGTCATTGAAAGGGGACAAGGAACCGTCGAAACGTTTGAGTTCCGCTTCTATCTCTGCCTTCAGATTTTGGTCACATTGATAAGTCACTTTATATACCGTACCGAATATCAGTCCGTTATCCGTCTGATAAGGAGTGACTTGGTTGTGGCGGGCAAGTATCCAGATGGTTCCCAGTACCAGTAGGGCAATCCATAAAAAATTCCGTTGTACTTTCTTTTCCATATCCTATCTGAGTTTTTACTTTTTAATTAAAAGAAGAGATGCTCTACCAATATCTTGGTACCGATGATGACGAGGATAATCCCTCCCCAAAGTTCGGCGCGCAGTCTGCGGGCTATGCCACATCCGAAACGGATGCCGAACATCAGGCCGACCATCGACAAGGCGAATGATACAAAACCGATAATGCCGATGGGGGAAAGAATAGCCGAGAATTGCTTGATACCGAGGAATGCAAACGAAACACCTACCGCCAATGCATCGATGCTGGTTGCCACGGCCAGAGCGAGCACCACCTTCAGGCTGGTAGGGTCATACTCGTGCTTGCAATCTTCGTCCTTGAAGGATTCCATTATCATGCGTCCGCCCAGGAAGGCAAGGATACCGAATGCAATCCAATGGTCAATACTTTCTATCAGGTGGCTGAAAAAACTGGCGCCTATCCATCCCAGCAGAGGCATCAAAGCCTGGAAAAAGCCGAAGCTGATGGCCATCACCAGCATAGGGCGCAGCCGGGCGCGTTTCAATATAATTCCGCTGGCTATAGAAACGGCGAAACAATCCATCGCAAGTCCTACGGCCAGTAGCCAAATCTCTAACCCTGTCATAAGTCGCTTAAAGAGGTAGTTTATAAGTTATCGTATAGGTTACTCCCATCGTGTTGGAGCCATATTTCCCGAAACCGGGCACATACCACGGGTCACCGTATTCATCGGCCGAGGCAGACAATTTGAACTTGAAGCGTAGTGACCAGCCCATGTACAATGCCTTCCAGACGTGCGCCCGGATACCGACACAAAATTCCGCCCATTGCATGGAGCCTTTCATTCCTTTATGGTTATAGGGCAGGCTGCCTCCCCATATTTCGTCGTCCAGATTCGGATTGCCTACGATGCCACCGTATATCGGGTCGTCCAGTCCCAAGGCGTCTACATCGTACTTGAAGCTACTTACACCGTAACGCAAGCCTACGAGTAGCATGTGTCCGTGCTGCTTCTTGTATAGCGTGTTATAGTCCATTCCTATGCGGAAGTAGGGGGCGTTGCTTTTGTAGTGTATGCCTTTGTCACTCCAGGTGTCCGTGGAGCCATATCCCAGTTCGGCAATAGGGAAGAAGCGGTTCTTGAGGTTTACATCCACGGCCACTTCGGAACTCAGGAAATCTCCTCCAAATACGGAACTTCCGATTCCCCACAAGTCCAAGCCGACGGACATGCCGTTGTATAACGGATAGTGCACTTCTTCTTTCGCGTCCTTCTTCTCCTTCTTGGGAGGTGCTCCCTGGGGGGGGACGGTAGGATTCCCGTTCTGCGCCCGTAGGGGGAGGAACATCAGCAGGCAGAGTGCCAGACTAATAGAATAACTTAAGATTTTCCTTTCCATAGATGCCTGCTTCATTGTCTTTGATGTATATCGAGTCCAGAGAGATGCGGGTGCACGTTACGTCTGTGATGGCCTGCTTCATCTGATAGCCGCAATCCATCGATAGGAAATAGGGGGTGTTGGTGTGGCGTATCACCATCGTGTCACTCTTGGTCCGGCTATACTTGAATATCAGCTTGGTGGAATCCTCCGTATAGCGCAGTGGCAGGGAGATGTCGTGTACCTTCTTCTGGTTGTTGATGATGATGGAGTCGGTGCCGTATGCTGTGACGGTGAGCGAGTCGAGCGTGTCGTTCTCCACGTATTGGGTTTCGGGGTCTACTCTATAAAGAATGCAATTCACCATGGGGCGTGCCGTCATGGAGCAATCTGCCTCCTCCGAGCAGGAGATAGCTATGCTTATTATCGGGCAAAGGATAGCTCCGAGTATGACAAGTCTGACTAATTTTTTCATCGTTAAATGGTTTTCTCTATTTGATATTTGTTTCGTTCCGGGGCATTACGTGAAATCAGCTCTCCGAGGAATCCTGCCACGAATAGTTGTGTGCCGATAATCATGGAGGTCAACGAGAGGTAGAAGTAGGGAGAGTCCGTCACAAGGCGGTAGGGCATGCCATGGTGCATGTAGTACAACTTGCTGACACCCACTATGACCACGGCTATGAAGCCGAAGATGAACATCAGCGAACCCAGCAATCCGAAAAAGTGCATGGGCTTGATGCCGAACCGGGAAAGGAACCAAAGGGAAAGCAAATCCAGATACCCGTTTACAAAACGGTTCAGCCCGAACTTGGTCTTTCCGTATTTGCGTGCCTGATGGTGCACCACTTTCTCGCCGATTTTCTTGAAGCCGGCGTTCTTGGCCAGGTAAGGGATGTAGCGGTGCATTTCGCCGTATACTTCTATATTCTTGACCACCTCTTTGCGATACGCCTTCAGTCCGCAATTAAAGTCGTGCAGGTTTTTGATGCCCGATACTTTGCGGGCGGTGGCATTGAACAATTTGGTGGGGAGGGTCTTCGACAACGGGTCGTAACGTTTCTGCTTCCAGCCCGATACGAGGTCATAGCCGTCTTGGGTAATCATGCGGTAGAGTTCGGGTATTTCGTCGGGGCTGTCCTGCAGGTCGGCGTCCATGGTTATCACGACGTCTCCTTGTGCTTGTTCGAAACCACAGAACAATGCCGGCGACTTCCCGTAGTTGCGGCGGAACTTAATGCCCCGTACCTTGTCCGGAGCTTGTGCCTGCAATTGCTCGATTACCTGCCAGGAACGGTCGGTACTTCCGTCGTTCACGAAAATCACTTCGTATGAAAAGCCGTTGGCATTCATCACCCGCTCAATCCATGCGAACAGTTCGGGGAGTGATTCTTCTTCATTATATAGTGGTACGACAACTGAAATATCCATTGATGTATGATTTTTCTATTTACAATTGAAATAACATTTCTTTTTACTGTTCCGTCACTTTGCCGGAGCGTTGTCTTTCTTGCGTCTCATCACGAACAAGGCGGTGGGGAAAGCCAGTATCGAACCCCAAAACACATTGGACGATATCATCTGTAGCGTAATGTCGATAGGACTGAGCAGTCGGGCTGTCTCCAGAGCTTCCTGATAGGTGGCGATGTACGAATCCATTCCCGGCATGTTGCTTTGGGCAAGCGTGTCTACCATCGTTTCGCACGTGTTTATCACATATCCGTGGTCTATGAACCTGAAGTAGATGTAGTGTGCCACAGCGGCAAGCAGCGCGGCAAACATATACATGAAAACGGTGAATATCCATGCATGCAGAAAGCTGATGCCGCCTCCGCATACCTGATTACGATACATCCGTGCATAATAATATCCCATAAAAGGTACGCATAGCGTGAGTCCCATGAAAAGGAAAAGTAAAAAAGGAACCGACAGTCCCACCGGAAAGAGTATGAACTTCAATATCCAAAAACCTCCCATATAGGTACCGAACAGCATTGCGTATCGTTGCGTGTAACCTCTATTTTCTGTCATCTTTCTTAGAAATAATGTGCAAAGGTACAAATATAGTTGGATTCAAGGGCAAGCCGATGTGCAGATTTTAATTTTTAATTCTTTAATTTTTCATTATTAATTAAAAAAGAAAAGGTGATACATTTCGTATCACCTTTTCTTTTTCTGAGCCTCTTGTCGGATTCGAACCAACGACCCCGAGATTACAAATCACGTGCTCTGGCCAACTGAGCTAAAGAGGCGGGGGTGGGTAAGCTTACTATATCGCGCCGCTACAACCAACTACCTTTGCTGCGATCAAGCCCTGGAGGATTCGAAGGGAGCTGGCCGTATAGGACTTACCCGTTTTTGTTTTGCGGTTGCAAAGGTAGACATTATTTTGAAATCTGCAATAGCTTGTGGCGATTTTTTTATTTGTTTTTTTAGATTCTCTGTTCTATTCCTCTTCATGGCCTTCTTATATAGACACTTTGGAGGGGAGGTACGGATTCTTTCCGGCATTACGATGGACAAATATTCCTCTTACTAGAAAGTATTCGTCCGACATATGTAACCTTATCGTCCGACGGCTGTTGAATTATCGTCCGACGGCTGTTGAATTATCGTCCGACAGCTGTCGGACGATAATTCAACAGCCGTCGGACGAATACTTCTTAGTATACCGGAATCTAAAGTATAGTTATGCAAAAGATTGCCATTTGAGAAGAAAATAATAATCGGGGACGAAAAAACAGATAGGCTATTGTGCGCTACCTTGAAAATAAGCATTATTTTTGTGCAACTAACTATATAGTCATTATACGCATGAACAAACACATATTGTCATTTTATCTTTTTTTCTGCCTTTTTCTTTTTCCCCCTTTGGTCGAAGCAATTGCCGGCTGGAATAGCTTTATCGTCAATTTTGATAAAAGTGTTTATGGTAAGGGGACCCAGACTTGGCAGATAGCACCCTATGATGACAAGTGGGTATATTTCGCCAACAAGAACGGTATGGTGCAATTTGATGGCAATGTCTGGAATGTGTTTCCATTGAACAATGCTTCCGATGTGCGTTCCGTTCTGGCTTCTGCCACCCAAAAAAGAATTTATGTGGGGGGCATCAATGAGTTCGGCTATTATGAACCGGATGCGGACGGTTCTTTGGCCTATCATTGCATGTCCGATACTTTGGAGAGTTCCGTTCGTTTTCTTGGAAACGTGTGGGGCATCCATGAGACTGACAATATCTTGTATTTCCAAGGAGACGGGTGCGTGGTGAAGTACCTGAACGGAAAATATACCGCCATTGAAATGAATGCCAAGATAGACTGTTCCAATATGGTCAATGGTATTCTTTATATCGGTACGGACAGGGGCGTATGGCTTTTGGTTGGAAACACTTTTTTTCCTCTTCAGGGTGCTGATGCGTTGGCTTCCAAACGTATTCGTGGCATTATACCTTATAAGAAAGGTGTTCTGGTGGTGACTGCATACAACGGACTTTACTATTGTGACGGGCGTACGATGGAACCGTTTATCACCGGTGCCGAAGAGTTTATGCGTGAGAATGAAGTCTTTTGCGTGGCCAAAAAGGATGATAAGATTGCCTTGGGAACCATTCATAAAGGATTGGTACTGGTGGATTGCAGCACCATGCAACTGAAATATTTCAATGAGAACAACGGCTTGCGTAACAATACGGTGCTTTCTGTCTCCTTCGATACAACCGGAAACCTCTGGGCCGGTCTGGATAGCGGCATTGACTACGTCTGTCTGAGTTCTCCTTTTACGAATCTCTATTCCTATCCTTATTCCTACGGCACGGGATATACGGCGGCCGTAGAAGGCGGCTATCTTTATTTAGGTACCAATCGGGGTTTGTATTACACCTCTTATCCGGTACAGATGAACGGCGATTTGCCGGATATCCGTCCGATGCCCCAATCCAGCGGACAGGTCTGGAACCTTTGCCGTATAGGTGATGAACTCTTCTGTCTGCACGACCGTGGTATTTTCCTTATCAATGGCACTTCCGTAAAACGCGTGACGGATATTGCCGGCGCCTGGTGTTGCCAACTTGTGGCAGGACGTACGGACCTTATGTATGTCGGGGTATATAACGGTATTTATTTGGTTGGGAAAAAGAATGGAGAATGGCAGGTGGTTGGCAAGATTGAGGGTATGAACGATTCTTGCCGTCTTTTTGAGCAGGAAAGCGATAAGGTGATTTGGGTGTACAATACAGACCACGTTACCCGTGTGGATTTGGATAATGATTTGACAAAAGCTGTCCGTATAAAGGAATATAGCGCGAAGGATGGTTTTCCGGTAGGACGTGATATGTATATAGCGAAGATAGAAGACCGGGTGTATTTTGCCACTCCCCGGGGAATCTATAAGCATAATCCTCATAAAGATGTCATGGAGCCTTGTCCGGATATGAACAACCTTTTGAATGGCACCGCGGCCTATTCGCGTATCTTGGAGTATCACGATAAGTTGATTAGTTTGAGCCCTCACGAAATCTGTATTGCCAATCTGGGTACCTATAAGCGGGGGGCGAATACAAGCATTAATCCCATCCAGCAATCGCTGATTGAACTGGTACCCGGTTTTGAAACGATTATTCCTCTTTCAGATTCGCTGATGGTGGTTCCTAATGAAGGAGGTTTCGCTTTATTCAGCATCCCGGCCGTAAGAGAGCGTCAGGATCGTAGCCACTCCTTATATATAAGGAACATGTATCTGTCTTATCCCAAGGATTCATTGGTATATACCGCAAACTTTTTAGGAGAGAAGCCGGTTCCGGTGATAGCTTATTCCATGAATTCCGTTCGTTTTGACTATGCCCTTTCTTTTTTTTCGGTAGGGGATGATATCCGTTTTCAATATCGTTTGAATAAGGGAGGCTGGTCCGATTTTACAACGGTACGCACCAAGGAGTATAGTAATCTGTCGGAAGGTGAATATACGTTTGAAGTTAAAGCGGTCTTTCCTGACGGTACGACATCATCGGATACAATCGCCTTCCGTATACTTCCACCGTGGTATCGTAGTGCTGCTGCATACGTTTGTTATATCATCTTGGCTTTGCTTGCCTTATGGTATGTCTATCGTTGGGATGATGTCCGTGTGAAACGGAAGAAACAGCAGGCGGTAATCGAGAAAGATAAAGAGTTGCACGATATGGAAAGGGAGTACGAAGAGGAGAAAGCCCGTCAGGAAAAGCAGATTATGCAGCTGGAGAAAGAAAAATTGGAATACGATTTGCAACATAAGAGTCAGGAAATGGCCAATCTGATGATAAACTTTGTCCGTAAGAATGAAATGCTGACTGAAATCAAGTCAGAGATACTTAAAGTATCCGCCTTGCTGAAGGGTGAGGGGGCTCGGGAAGGAAAACAGCAACTCATACTTATTAATAATAAAATAGACGGTAATATACAGAGTGATGAGGTTTTGAAGCGTATTGAAGACCAGTTCGATTTGATACATAACAATTTTATGAAACGTCTTCATGCCAAGCATCCTGAACTTTCCCACAACGAACGCATGATGTGCGCTTATCTAAAGATGAATCTTTCCACGAAAGAAATAGCGCCTCTATTGAACATTTCGGTTCGTGGAGTTGAAACAATCCGTTATCGTCTTCGTAAGAAGTTCGCTTTAGAGAGAGAGGATAGTTTGACGGATTATTTAAGCAATAAACTGTAGTCTTTAGATATTAACTTCCTTTAAAAGAAGGAAGTGCATGGAAGGGAGGAATTTAATATTCCTCCCTTTTGTGTTCTATAACATGTTGTGACGTAATACTTAAAAGTATATATTAATTATTGATTATTAGTAAGTTATTTGCTGATGACGTATTGATAACGTATTTGAATTTCAGATTTGACGTATTTAAGAATGATTGTTTCTTATTTGTTTTATTGCATTTTACTCTATGTTTGCACTGTTCGATTGAGAACAAAACCGAGAAACGTTAATCTTAATTTAGTAAAACTTATGAAAAAGTTATTATCAGTTTTATTTCTGTTAAGCTTTACCTTGGCTTCTGTATATGCCCAAAATATACAGGTAAAAGGTACAGTGGTAAGCGGTTCGGATAATGAACCGTTGCCTGGAGTAAATGTGGTAGTTAAAGGAACTACCAATGGTGGAATTACTGATTTGGACGGTAATTTTACATTGTCGGTTCCTGCCGACGCAACACTTTCTATTACCTATATTGGTTTTAAGTCACAAGAAGTAGCGGTAAATGGAAAAAATTCCTTGAAAATAGTTCTTCAGGAAGATTCAGAAACGCTGGACGAAGTAGTAGTGGTGGGGTATGGTGTTCAGAAAAAAAGTGTGGTAACAGCATCTATTGCCAAAGTTAGTAGTGAGGATTTGGAAAACAAATCTCCGGTGCGTATGGATAATGCATTGAAAGGTTTGGCTGCAGGTGTGGATGTAACTTCAGCTTCTGGTCAGCCGGGTGATTCTCCTCGTGTACGTGTACGTGGTATTGGTACTATCAACAATAGTGATCCGCTCTACATTGTAGACGGTATGCCTATTGGGGGTGGTCTTGATTTTGTAAATCCTAATGATATCGAGTCTATCGAAGTGTTGAAAGATGCTGCTTCTGGTGCTATCTATGGTGCGCGTGCTGCTAATGGCGTTATTCTAGTAACTACCAAAAAAGGTAAGATGGGTAAGGCACAAATTAATTACAATTTTTCTTATGGCTGGCAGAGTGCATGGAAGAGACGTGATGTGACTAGTGCGACAGACTATGCTATCCTTCAGAATGAAGCCAATGTGAATGGTGGTCAGGCTCCAATTTATGCAGATCCTTATAATTTGATTGATGCTAATGGAAATTCTATCAAAGGATTTGGCACTGATTGGCAAGATCTTGTTTTCTATGACAATGCTCCGGTAGTGAATCATGATGTGACAGTTAGTGGTGCATCGGAAAAAGTAAATTATTATTTGTCTTTGGGGTATTATTCACAAGATGGTATTGTTGGTGGTAATCACGGACATTCTAATTATGACCGTTTGACTATTCGTTCCAATACTCAATATAATCTAATTGATGCATCTAAAGAACGCGGTTTCCTTAATAAATTGGATTTAGGTGTAAATTTGGCTTATATGCGTACGCATTCAACAGGTGTTGGCACTAACTCTGAATTCGGTTCAATTTTGGGCTCGGCTCTTTATTTGTCTCCTATTTTGACCCCTACATTGACTGGTGATGCAGCTGAAAAGATGATTGACACTTATAAAGATTTTGATTTGCCTCGTGATGCAAATGGTGATCCTTATACCGTACCTGGCTACGGAGGAGCTTATCAGGAAATGAATAATCCGCTGGCTATGATGACATTGACTCCTACAAAGAATTGGTCGCATAAGTTTGTTCCAAAGTTTTCTATTGATCTCCAATTGTGGGATAATTTGAAGTATCACTTCAATTATAGTGCGGATATGGGATTTTGGGGTAATGAAGGGGCTACTAAGAGCAAGTATTATCTCTCAGCTAATAATAAGGCAACACATACTAATGCATCTTCATTCAAGGCACAGAATGTGACATGGCAGATTGAAAATACATTGACTTATGATAAAACTATTGGCAAACATACATTTGGTGTTGTATTAGGACAGTCTGCCCTTAAATATAAGGGAGATCAACTTGGTGGTAACCGTTGGAATCTGGTGAATCCTAATAAACCTTCTATTGATTATGCTACAGGGAATGTTGAATATACAAAGGATGCAGATGGTAATATTACTGGTGCTACAGTTCAGTATGGCGTTTATGGAGGTCCTTATACAGAACATAGAATGTCGTCTATGTTTGCTCGTTTGAGTTATAACTATAATGAACGCTATATGATTCAGGCTACAATCCGTCGTGATGGTTCAAGTCGTTTTGGTATTAATAATAAATATGGTACGTTCCCTTCAGTATCTGTGGGATGGAATGTGACAAATGAAGAGTTTATGGCTGATACGCGAGAATGGTTGTCTAACTTAAAGGTTCGTGCCAGTTGGGGTAAGAATGGTAATGATAACATAGCCGAATTTGGTTATACTTCATTGACAGCCATGGGTAATAATGTTCTTTTGGGTAAAGATGCCATCAAATGGAATGGTTCTAAAGCACAACGTTTGGCAAATCCTGATTTGAAATGGGAAGAGAGTGAGCAAACTGACTTAGGTATTGATTTGGGATTCTTTAATAATGCTTTAACGTTCAGTGCCGACTATTACATAAAGAAAACCAATGGTATGATTATTACGATGCCTATCCCGAGTTATGTAGGTGAAACTAAACCTCTTGGTAATGTAGGTGATATGGAAAATAGTGGCTTTGAGTTTGAACTTGGCTATAAATGGAATATTGCTGATGCTAAATTTGCTGTAAAGGGAAATGCTACTTATCTTAAAAATGAATTGAAGAATTTGGGAAATGATACTGGCTATATGGATTTAGATGGTATTCAAGGATTCTCTGGCGGCGGTACACGCGGCTCTAACGGACAACCTTTCCCCTATTTCTATGGTTACAAGACTGACGGTGTTTTCCAGAATATGGATGAAGTTCGTGCTTATGTCAATAAAGATGGTAAAATGATTATGCCGGATGCGGTTCCTGGTGATACACGTTTTGTGGATGTAAATGGTGATGGTAGCATCTCGGCAGATGACCGTACTAACATTGGTAATGGTACTCCGGATTGGACTTATGGTTTGAATCTTAATGCTGATTGGAAAGGCTTTGATTTTAATATTTTCTTCCAAGGTGTAGCTGGTGCTGATGTGTTTGATGGCACTTATCGTACAGATGTTGCTTCTGGTAACTATCCTTCTTGGATGTTGGGACGTTGGACTGGTGAAGGTACTTCTAATAAGTATCCTCGTCTGGCTGTCGGTAATGCAACGAACTGGATGGTATCTGATCTTTATGTTTGTGATGGTTCATATCTTCGTCTTAAGAATATTACTTTGGGATATACATTGCCTAAGACTCTTACTCGCAAACTTACTATTGAACGTCTGCGTGTGTATGTGCAAGCTGAAAATCTTGTGACTTGGACCAAATATTGGGGATTTGATCCTGAAATTTCTTCAGGTGCAACTTCTCTTGGTGTTGACCGTGGTATTTATCCGCAGGCTCGCACATATACAGTAGGTGTAAATGTTTCTTTCTAATCTAAAAATAAGAACTATATGAAAACAAATAAAATATTAGCAATAGGCTTACTTGCTGCCGCTACAGTGTTGACTACCGGTTGCAGTGACAGTTTTCTTGAGGTGGAAAATCCGACAGGTGAACCATTGGAAGATTATTATACTACGGATGAGCATATTCAGGAAGCTCTGATTGCCGCCTATGACCCTCTCCATTGGCCAGATTGGGGATTGGGACAGTACAATGCCTTGAATATTGACGGTGAAATTATGGGCGATAATTTTTGGGTAGGTGGTGCAACCAAGACCGATATGCAGAATTGGCATATGTTGTTTAATTATGAGGCTAATGAAAATAATACACTTGGCTCTCTTTGGACAGTGGACTATTCTGGTATCAAACGTTGTAATGACTTACTGAAATATCTTGATTGGGGTACTGATGTTACTGAGGCCAATCGTAAACTCTATGAGATGCAAGCCCGTTTACTACGTGTTTTCTATTATAATATGTTGTGGCATTATTTTGGTAATGTACCTTTCTATTTGGAGAATCTTTCCGAACCTCCTTATACGGCTCCGCAATATACTGCCGATCAGGTTTATGCTGAGTTGATCGCAGAACTTGAAGCTGTAATTGACTCTAAGGTGTTACCTTTGAAATATTATAAAACAATCAAAGAAGGTAAAGAAGTTGACGACGAAGGTCAGTTGGGACGTGTCACTCAAGCTATGGCTTATATGGTATATGCTGAAATGGTAATGTATCAGAATGATGAAAGTCGTTTCTCAAAAGCTTTAGGTTATATGAAGGAGCTTATTGATAGTCCTAGCTTTAGATTGAATCCTAGTTTTGCCAACATCTGGGAAACGGAAGGTGAATGGTGTGACGAATCTATCTGGGAAATTAATTATGAGCAAACTAATAACGAACGTGGCTGGGGAAGTCCGTTAGCTGTTGGTGGTACAGTGCTTCCTACTCTGATTTCTCCTAACTCTTTCCCAGGTGATGATGGTTGGTCAAAGGGTAATGATGGCTGGGGATTTATGCCCATGCGTCTTGAAACTTATCAAATGTTTAGTGAACAAGACAAACGTCGTGATGCAACTTGCTGGGTGATTGCCGAAGATGTAGAATATACGAAACGTTATCAAGATACTCATATTTGGTTACAAAAATATCGTCCGTATGATAAGAACTTCAAGCAGTCTTCCGGTGACCAGAATTTGAACTATAATAACAATTATCGTTATTATCGTTATGCTGAGACATTACTAAATGCTGCAGAACTTTCTCTTCGTACAGGTGGAAGTGGTACAGGTGAGGCTAAGACATGGTTGAACGAAGTTCGCACCCGTGCCGGTTTGGCTGGACTTGCAAACGTTACGGTTGACGATGTACTTACAGAACGTCGTTTGGAATTTGTAGGTGAAGGCAAGCGTTATTTTGATTTGGTACGTGCTGAAGGAATCAGTGGAGCATCAGCCAGCAATAAGGCTACTACTGCACTGGTCCCCGATGAATATGGTTACCGTACTAATTCTTGGACTGCCAAGAAGAAATACATTCCTATTGCACAAGGAGAGTTGGATTCCGATCCGGCTTTGGTTCAGAATGCTTATAAATAGTTTACCATAACTCCATTAATAAATAATTGATATGAAAAATATATTTAAATATATGGCAGGCGTGTTGGTTGCTGGTTTTGCAATGACTTCATGTTCGCCTGAAGATTTTACGGGAGCCAATGGCAATATCCCACAAGCATCGGATTATACTGATAACTTTAAAGTTACTGTAGATCAGACAACCAATTATGCAAACTTTGAATTTACTTCTGCTCCTGGAGTGTCTCCAATTTGGATAATTGACGGCGCTTATCAAGCCTCATATGGTTTTTCCAAATATTATCGTAAAAAAGGTTCATATACAGTAGAATGTAAAGTAAAGAACGCAAATGGCATTAGTGATGGTTCGATAACCAAAACCTTTGAAATAGAGAAGACTATTATGAACGGTTTTGGTGGTTTTGTGGAAGATAGTGAATTTAACATGTTTAAGGGAGTAACTTTCAATGTGGCATCTTTCTACTATGCTCCAGGATGGGGGCAGATTGCAGATCCAAAATATACTTATCAGAATGGTGCATTTGTTGTTTCCTTACCGGAAGCTACTACCGATCAGTGGCAAGCTCAGATGCATGTGGAATTGGATAAGGTAATTGCTTTGTCAGTGGATAAAACCTATGATTTTTCGGTGATAATCACTTCTACTACCAAACATCCGGGCGTGACGGTTAAAGTACAGCAGAAAGGTGATGACAATACGTTTATCAATATGCAGCGTGTGGCTTTAGATGCTAATGAGCCTAAGTGTATATGGTTCAGTAACGTACCCGGTGTGAATATTACCGATTTGAAGTTTGCACTTGATTTTGGTGGTAATGAAGCTAATACGGATATTACTTTGGAAAGCTTTGTCTTGAAAGACCATGCTAATGATGACGGTACGGAAATTCCTGAAGTACAAGAGCCTGAACCTTCTTGGGTGAAGGTGGATAGTGAAGACAATCTTTGGAACGGGGCAACCTTTACCAATACTTTCTTCTATGCAAACCCGGATTGGAGTGCTAGACCTAATCCAGATTTAGTGGTGGATGGAAATGCTTATACACTCACTTTCCCTGATGCTACTGAAGCACAATGGCAGAACCAGTTCTCGTTTGTTACAGATTTGTCAGCCGATACAGAAACTGCCTATGATTTCTGTGTCACTCTAAATCCTAGTACTGATTTGAAGGGGGTAACAGTAAAACTGGTTCAGACTGATGAACCTGATGTCAAACATGATGATAACTTCTTCTTTGCAGAACAGACGGATTTGTTGGGTAATGAAGATAATAAATTTTGGGTTGCAAATAAAAAGGCGCCTAAAGATATGCATGCTATATCTTTAGTCTTGGATTTTGGTGGAAATCCTGCTGACACAAAAGTGACTATTAAAGATATTATTTTCCAGACTCATAGAGATTGATGGCTAGTATTAGATAGAATATTGGTCTGCTAAAAGCAGTGAATAATAAAAAGGGGGAAGGATGTGTGTTATCTTGGCAATTGCTGGAGTTTCATCCTTTCCCTTTTTCTCTACTTATGTTGTAAAATATATATATATATGAAATACTATTGTCTATTATCTATTCTTTTGTTTTCGTTGATTGCTTGTGGCAGTAGCGATGACAAGGAACCGCAATCCGAGGATGTTACCATTAAATGTTCTCCTGAAAAGATAGAGGCTGTTGCACAAGCTAGCCAATATGTGGTGAATGTGGTTTGTTCTGGTAAAGAGTGGACAGCTTTTGCCTCTGATGATTGCAGTTCATGGGTCAAAGTAAATGTAATGGGTTCTTCTTCTAGCCAAGGCACAGCGACAGTTATAGTCAGTGCTCATACGGGTACTACTTCTCGTACTGGTACGGTGGTGGTTAAATCTGGTGCTACTCGTGTATCTATTCCTCTTACGCAAGCGGCTCCTTTATCAGTGTCACAGACTGAGTTGTATTCTAATTCTATAGGAGAATCTTTTGTCTTATCTGTTATTGCTTCTGGCGAATGGAATGTGAAATCCAATGATAGTTGGATTAGCGCAGAAAAAAATAGTGGGGAAATTGTTGTGACCACTTTAGCTAATGATGCAAAGATTTCCCGTACGGGTACAGTTGAGGTTGTGGCTGGTGCAGAGAAAGTAACGGTAACAGTTATTCAAGAATCGGCTGAAGATCTGGATATCAATACTCCTGAGGGGTATCGGTTGGTTTGGCATGATGAATTTAATGAGGGTACATCTCTTGGCAATGATTGGACACACGAGGTTCAAGGAGCAGGGTGGGTAAATAATGAACTTCAAAATTACGTCAATGGTTCTGCTGACGGAAAGCGTGTGACAGAACTTGTGGACGGTAAGTTGAATATTAATTGTTTCAAAGGCTCCGATGGTAAAATTTACTCTGGTCGTGTGTATGCTAAAGTGAATACTGGTTGGGAATATGGCTATTTTGAAGCACGTATCATGTTGCCTGAAGGCAAGGGGACGTGGCCGGCTTTTTGGATGATGCCAGTTGATAATGACTGGAATACTAATCCATGGCCCATGTGTGGTGAAATAGACATTATGGAGGAAGTGGGAGTCATGCCCAACGAAGTCTCTTCGTCTATCCATACGCAAGATTATAATCATACTATAGGTACGCAGAAAACACATGCCATGACTATAGAACAGGCAGAAGGAGAATTTCATCTCTATGCTTTAGAGTGGACAGAAGATGCCATCACTACATACGTGGATGGCAAGGTACAGTTGGCTGTTACCAAGCAACAATTGGGAGCTGGTCATAATCAATGGCCTTTCCATTATGCTTTCTATCCCATTCTGAATCTGGCTTGGGGCGGTGATTGGGGTGGAATGAACGGTGTGGATGAGTCTGCTCTTCCTGTAACGATGAAGGTGGATTATGTACGTGTATTTCAGAAGAAGTAGAACTGTTTTATTTAAATGAGATTTGAATATGAAGACTAAATATCTTTTTTTAATATTAATAGTTCTATCTTTCTTCTTTTCTTGTAGTCAAGAAGATGGAATTGTGATAGTGGAGGAACCTTTTAAAGATTCAGCTCTGGAGTTAGAACAAGCTAAATTGGCTATTTATGCTATGGGGCTTGACACTACATTTATGGTGGAATGGAATAATTATTACATTGTAGAAGAAGATATTTTGCTTTGCAAAGATAGTATTAATCTTACTTCTACTAGGCAATATCATGCAACTTATTATGTGGATAATTATCAAACAATTACAGTTGGAGTTGATAATACTATTGCTCAAAGTACCAATTGGAGAGAAGCTACTAAAGAGGCTATAGATGTATATAATAAATATACGGGGCTCCGTTTTGTATATAATGAGTATAATCCTCAAATAAAGATTTCTAAGAGCAATTTATATAATGCTATAGCATGTGCACAAGGGGAGTTCCCTTTATCAGGCAAACCTGGTAGTAAAATAATTATCAATGATAGTTTTTATAAAAATATAGATACCTTTTTGAGTTTAAGTCAAAAGAAGTTTTTATTAGTGCATGAGCTTGGGCATAATTTGGGATTACGTCATACTAATGGGCTTGGAGAGGGAGATGGTGGCGTTGGATTAGTTCAAATTCCTGGAACTCCTACATCAGATTCTCAATCTTTTATGAATTCAACTACGTGTGGTAATTCTTGGAATGGAGCTTCAACTTATGATGTTGTGGCACTTAAAACTTTATGGCCAAAATGTATAATATCTTTTGCCGATGGAAGTAGCCTTCCTCAAATGGAAGTAGATTATGGTAGTTATCTGAGTAGAAATTTAATTCCTACATCTGCTAAGGGCATATTTGCCGGATGGTTTAAAAATGCAGCTTTAACAATTCCATTTAGCTACGGAGAAACGATAATAGGTGATATTACTTTATACCCCAAATGGCGGGATAAGACTAATGTCATAAGATTAATGGCTATTTCTGATACTAGTGCTAGTACCGTAAGATTTACGCTTTCTCAGGTTACTCCTGTAACTTTTTTAGATATTGAGGTGGAGCGTGGATTTAATGAATGGTCGGAAATATCTCGATTTACGGAAGAAACTGGAGTTACTTTAACAAAGATTCCTGCATCATTCTCAATTCGTACTTTTATAGAGCCATATATTTGGAATGCTAATCCAAATAGTTATGCAATCTATAATTGGCAAGATGCTACTGTTCTTGACCCAGGCGAATATGTATTGGAGGCACGCTTTACAAAGAGTCTTGGATTACAAAATGGAGCAGATGGAAAACACGGAGTAATAAGGGCGGTAATAGAATATTAACTTTTTATGCTTTAGAACAATTGATAATGAAAAAAGAAAAAATATTTATTTTTATCTGTTTAGTTTTGTTGTCTGCCTGTTCTCCTTCTTCTTTAGACGGCATTGTAATAGAGAAAGCGGCAGACGGTTATAAACTTTCCATTGACGGAAGAGAAACCTATATTAAAGGCGTAGGCGGCACATATCGGTTGGACATTGCCGCCCAGAGTGGTGCCAATGCCTTCAGAACCTGGGGAGGTAATGTGGAGGAGATAAAGAAAAACCTGGCATTGGCTTCGGAGCACAACATGTACGTAATGCAGGGAATAGGCATGACCAAAGACTCTATACGCTATTACGATGATGAATATAAGAACAAGATGCGCGAAGAAGTCCGCTTGTTGGCAGAAACGTTCAAGAATGATACGAGTTTGCTGGCTTGGGGTATTGGCAATGAAATTGAGTTGGGAAATGCTAATATAGCTGCCGCATGGAATTTTGTGGAAGAACTGGCACAGCTGATTAAGTCGATAGACAAGCGTCATCTGGTTTCGACAGTGATTTCCTACAATCCGTCGGCATTGGACTCTGTGGCAAAGTATGCTCCGTCTCTCGATTATGTGGGCATCAATGTATATGGTCCGATGGGAGAGGTGCAGGCTGTTGTTGACCGGTCGGACTACAAGGGTGCATTTATGATTACCGAGTGGGGACCGACCGGTTGGTGGGAAACAGCGTCAACCGAGTGGAAGGCACCCATAGAGCAGACCAGTGAAGAAAAACGGCAGGTATACGAAGAGCGTTATACGCAATATATTTCTGCCAATACCCGTTGCTTGGGCTCTTTTGTATTCTTGTGGGGACAAAAAGAAGAACGTACGCCTACTTGGTTCAGTATGTTTGTAGAGGATAAGGTGGATTCACTGCCATTGAAAGGAGAGAAAACTCCTATGGTGGAGGCCATGCAAAGAGTGTGGACCGGCAAGGAATTGGATGAAACGGCTCCGATAGTTCGGGGCATGACTATCGATGGTAAAAGTGCCATTGATAATGTCCGTATCAAAGCAGGTACTTTATTTAAGGCGGAGGTTTCCGTCACAGATAAGGAGAACGATTCTTTGGCTTATGTGTGGGAAGTACTGAAAGAGGCTACAGTCTTGGGTTTTGGAGGTTCTTATGAGCCACGTCCGGAAAGAATGGGTGACGTGGCCGTGTCAGACAAGAATGTGTATGAGACTATGATTAAAGTTCCCGGGGAATATCGTTTGTACGTATATATACTTGATAATACGGGTTTTGTCTCTACAGCAAATGTTCCATTTCAAGTAATAGATTAAAGATGAAAACAATGAAAATGCTCTCTGCTTGTTTATTGCTGCTTCCTTTTATATCTTGTACTCAAGTGCAGGATACAAAAAATGATGCAGTCATCGAGCAGAAAATAGAAACGCTGTTGTCCAGTATGACATTGGAGGAAAAAATTGGGCAGATGAACCAGATTTCTTCTTATGGCAACATAGAGGATATGAGCGGATTGATAAAGAAAGGTGAAGTCGGGTCTATCTTGAATGAAGTAGATCCGGTGCGTGTCAATGCCTTGCAGCGTGTGGCAATGGAGGAGTCCCGCTTGGGCATCCCCTTGCTGATGGCGCGTGATGTGATCCACGGTTTCAAGACCATATTCCCTATTCCCTTGGGACAAGCGGCATCTTTCAACCCGCAGGTGGCTAAGGATGGTGCACGGGTAGCGGCTGTGGAGGCTTCTGCTGTGGGTATCCGCTGGACATTTGCACCGATGATAGATGTGGCTCGCGATCCCCGTTGGGGGCGTATGGCCGAAGGATGTGGCGAAGATACTTATTTGACTTCGGTGATGGGTGTTGCTATGGTCGAAGGTTTCCAGGGAGATTCGCTGAACAGTCCGACTTCCATAGCCGCATGTCCTAAACATTTTGTAGGTTATGGTGCTGCCGAGGGCGGGCGTGATTATAATTCCACTTTCATTCCGGAGCGTCGTTTGAGGGATGTATACCTTCCTCCTTTTGAAGCTGTGGCCAAGGCAGGGGCAGCCACTTTCATGACTTCGTTTAATGACAATGACGGAGCACCGTCTACCGGAAACACTTTTATTTTGAAAGATGTGCTTCGTGGTGAATGGGGATTTGATGGAATAGTAGTGTCAGACTGGGCTTCGGTAGCCGAAATGATGGCACATGGCTTTGCTGCCGATTCTAAAGAGGCAGCAATGAAGGCGGTGAATGCTGGTGTGGATATGGAGATGGTCAGCTATACGTTTGTCAAGGAATTGCCGGAATTGATAAAAGAAGGTAAGGTCAAGAAGTCTGCTATAGACGATGCCGTGCGGAATATTCTGCGTATCAAATTCCGGTTGGGACTGTTTGATAATCCTTATGTGGATGAGAAACGGATAGAGGAACTTTATGCTCCTTCTCATCTGGAGGCTGCCAAGCAAGCTGCTGTGGAATCGGCCATCTTGTTGAAGAACGAAAAGGAGACATTGCCTTTGCAATCTTCGGTAAAGACGGTTGCTGTGGTAGGTCCGATGGCAAATGCACCTTATGACCAATTGGGTACCTGGATATTTGATGGTGACAAGACAAAAACCGTGACACCGTTGAAGGCTATCAAGGAACTGGTGGGGGACAAAGTGCAGGTGATATACGAGCCGGGTCTGACTTATAGCCGTGACAAGAATATGGCAGGTGTTGCCAAAGCCGCTGCTGCCGCTGCACGTGCTGATGTTATTTTGGCGTTTGTAGGCGAAGAGGCTATTCTTTCAGGAGAGGCGCATTGCCTGGCCGACCTGAACCTGCAAGGTGCGCAAAGCGAACTGATTGCCGCTTTGGCGAAAACAGGAAAACCGGTGGTTACTGTCGTAATGGCAGGGCGTCCGTTGACCATAGGAAAGGAAGTCGAACTCTCGTCAGCTGTACTTTATTCGTTCCATCCCGGAACCATGGGAGGACCGGCATTGGCCGACTTGCTGTGGGGTAAGGCTGTGCCAAGTGGCAAGACTCCGGTGACTTTCCCGAAGATGGTAGGACAGATACCGGTTTATTATGCTCATAACAGTTCCGGACGTCCGGCTACGCGGAATGAGGTTTTGCTGAATGACATTCCGTTAGAAGCGGGGCAGACTTCGTTGGGATGTACTTCTTTCTATATGGATGCAGGTTTCGATCCGCTGTATCCGTTTGGCTACGGTCTGTCGTATACGACGTTCAAATATGATAATGTGAAACTCTCGTCTGCCAATCTGAAGAAGGAAGATGTGCTGACTGTGACTTTCGACCTTGAGAATACCGGAAAGTATGAAGGTACCGAGGTAGCCCAGCTTTACGTGCAGGACAAGTTTGCTTCGGTGACCCGTCCGGTGAAAGAGCTGAAACGCTTTGCTCGCGTCACATTGAAGCCGGGTGAGAAGAAAAATGTATCGTTTGAACTTCCGATAAGTGAACTTGCTTTCTGGAATATAGATATGGTGAAGACGGTGGAAGCCGGAGACTTTGCTCTTTGGGTGGCACCGGATAGCCAAAGTGGAGAAGAAGTTTTCTTTAAGGTAGTAGATTGATTGTTGATTTAAGGTTAAAAAGAGAAGGGGCGGACCGTGACGGTTCGCCCCTTCTGCTTTCTTCTTTATAAGCCCCGCCTTCCGGCAAATAACTCATCACTCATCACTTTCTTATATCCATACACCGCATTGCTTCCCAGTTCTTCTTCGATGCGAAGCAGTTGGTTGTACTTTGCCATACGGTCTGAGCGGCTCAGCGAACCGGTCTTGATTTGTCCACTGTTGGTAGCTACGGCTATGTCTGCGATAGTCGCATCTTCCGTTTCACCGGAACGATGGGAAGTTACGGTAGTATATCCGTGGCGGTGTGCCATTTCGATGGCATTCAGTGTTTCGGTCAGCGAACCTATCTGGTTTACTTTAATCAATATGGAGTTGGCACAGCCTTTTTCGATGCCCATTGCAAGGAAGTCCACATTGGTGACGAACAAATCGTCTCCTACCAACTGGCAACGGTTGCCGATACGGTCGGTCAGTTTTTTCCAGCCGTCCCAGTCGTTCTCGCTCATGCCGTCTTCGATAGAGTCGATGGGATACTTGTTGATTAACTCTTCCAGATAGTCAATCTGTTCGTCGGCAGTACGTTTCTTGCCTTTTTCACCTTCGAATTTGGTATAATCGTAGATGCCATCATGGTAGAACTCGGAAGAAGCGCAGTCCATGGCAATCATTACATCTTTGCCCGGTTCGTATCCGGCAGCCTTGATGGCGGCAATGATGGAGTTCAAGGCATCTTCTGTACCCTCCAGATTAGGAGCAAAACCTCCTTCATCGCCTACTGCTGTGCTGAGGCCACGGTCTTTCAGGACTTTCTTCAGTGCGTGGAACACTTCGGCACCCATACGCAAACCTTCGCGGAAGGAAGTGGCACCTACGGGGCGTATCATGAATTCCTGGAAAGCAATGGGAGCGTCACTATGCGAACCGCCGTTGATGATGTTCATCATCGGTACAGGCATCACATAGGTATTTGTACCACCGATATATCGGTAGAGTGGGATGTCAAGGTAAGCGGCGGCAGCCTTGGCTACAGCAAGAGATACGCCGAGGATGGCATTGGCACCCAGATTGGCTTTCGTTTTGGTTCCGTCCAGTGCAAGCATGGCATGGTCGATACCCATCTGGTCGAGGGCGGACATACCGATGAGCTTGGGAGCAATGATATTATTGATATTGTCCACGGCTTTCAGGACACCTTTGCCTCCGTAACGTTTTTTGTCACCGTCACGCAGTTCCAATGCTTCGTGTTCTCCCGTGGATGCTCCTGACGGGACAGATGCACGGCCTATGAAGCCGGATTCCAAGGTTACGTCTACTTCTACAGTTGGGTTACCTCTTGAATCGAGGATTTCACGTCCGATAATCTTCTCTATTTTCATATTCAGTCAATTTTAATTATAAACTATCTTACTAACAAATGAAAACAAGGAATTGTTTTTCGTTTTTAATCCTTTATTGTAATGCCTAAAAGAGTAGTCAACTCCATGGCTTGGGAAGTATTGACGATGGCTCCCCGTATGTCGGGCAGGTTGAGGCGTATACCTCCTATGTGCGAGTCGCTCAAGTCGATTCCTCTTAGAGGGGTGTGTGAAAACTCGGATTCTACCAGCTCACAGTTTTCAAAGGCGATGGAGGCAAGTTTGCAGTCGTTGACGTCGCTGTTGCGCAAGTCACAAGAGGTGAAGCGGGCTTGATTGATTTTACTCATGGAAAGATTGAGGTATCTGGCATTGCAGTCCTTCATTGTCAGATGGTTCAATATTGTTTCCGGCAGATTGGTTCCCACCAGTTTGCAGGATATGAATTCCACTCTGAACAGAGAACTTTCGGCAAATGAGATGTTGGAAAGGTCGCAATGTTCAAAACGTACATCAGTGAAATGGCAGGATTTCAGTTTGCAGGCGCTGAATTGGATATGACTGAAAGTACAGTTGGTGATGCTTTTGTAGGAATACTCCATGTGTTCCTCTGTCCGTTTACCGAAGTGAAGGTCTCTGACAGTTTCTTCCGTATTCAGCCATTCTTCCAATGATTTGGAACTTTCACTTTGTCCCTCTAAGGTAGGAGGGATGATGCGTACGGGAGGCATGACAAAAGGCTTGCTGGGTTTCATAGGGGTGTTTGGGTTATATACAGCGTCCGAAGGCGCCGCCGGCGAAGGCTGCCAGGACTCCTAATGTGATACTTAATAAGGTATATAAGGCAAACATTCCGTAGAATTCTTGCTTTATCAGAATCAGTCCGTCATTGCTGAAAGTGGAGAAGGTGGTGAATCCTCCGCATAGACCGGTAGTCAGCAACAGCCGTACCTCAGTAGAAAGGTTGAAACGGGCGGATAAGGTATAGAATAGCCCGATGAGGAAACTTCCGAGGATATTGACTGTGAATGTAGCCCATGGGAAAGAGTAGGGGACTATGCGCTCGTGGAGCATCATCTGCACGCAGTAGCGCAGTACGCTGCCGGTACCGCCGCCAAGGAATATAGCTATCAGTAATCTAGTCATAGGTTTTCTGGGGTTGGTTTTGGCTGCAAAGGTAGTGAAGACAAAGGAATTTCAGTAAATCATAGCCCGAAATTTCATAAAGCGATTCTGTACTGGGGGAAGTAGTTATTGGTGGGATGTATATAATTTTGATATTTGATATGAGTGATTGCCAATCTTGGTTCCGGATAGTTCGTGATGGGGCAGAAGCGATTTACTAAATCTTGGAGGAAGATTTAGTAAATCGTTGCCGGAGATTTAGTAAAATGTCCGGGAGATTTTAGTAAACGAGTAGAAGGGGCTTTGGAAGGATGACTGGTTTGTCTGTATTTTTGGATACGGTAATAACTTGTGAAACTTGAGCCACTCTTGAAATTGAGGTCTTAACCGTTCAAATGCCATATTGTAGAGACCTCTCTAGAACCTTGTCTTGATAATCAGCGATTTATTTTCATTGGCTGTAGAGATTGTACCCATTCCTTCTCATTCTCTTCCTGCCTTTCTTTCTTCACTTGTAGAGAAGGGTTGTTTTTAATTTGTTGTTTTTTAGAGTTTTAACGAAATTGGTTGTAGATGTCATTTCCTTGTATTCCCGTCATTCACACTCTAACTTTGCAACATCGAATTCAAGAGAATGAAAGTTTATCGTTGAGGCCTCACGATGGATCTCCACTTCTTGAAAGAGAGGAAAAGGCTTCGGCCTATTTATTACATTATTATATTAACTTTCTAAAACATTAAAAATTATGGGACTTCAGTATGTAGTGGCAAAGAGAATCTTTGGTTTTGACAAGGACAAAAATGTAAAGTATGTAGCTAAATCCGTAGGAGCGGGTGAATTGGATTTTGATAAGTTGTGTGCCAAAGTGAGCCGTATTCTTGGTATTCACAGAAAGACGGTGGACTTAGTGGCTGCAGGACTGGTGGACATCATGTCGGAAGAAATAGACGATGGAAAGACTGTTCGTTTAGGTGATTTCGGATTGTTCCGCCCTTCTTTTGTAGGGAAGAGTGCTGATACGGAGGCTGGCGTTTCGGCCAGTAACATTGTCCGTAAACGTATTCTGTTTTTTCCGGGGAAAGCTTTTAGTCAAATGTTGGGCAATATGAGCGTCACCAAGATGGTGGTTCCCGATACGGACTATACGGATGGAAGTAGCAATGGTGGAGGGGATAACTCCAATCCTTCGGGAGGCAATGACGGGGACCAAGGTGAAAATCCTTTGGGATAATTCCAGTGCACGATTAAAGTTGTAAAAATATGGAGGGCGAAGTTTTCGTAGCGATACTTCTCCTTCTATTTTGTTTGTAGGCAGGATATTGTTCAAGGGAAGTTGGTTTTCATGCAAACGTTTGCCGACAAATCATCTATCATTTTAGTTTAATTGCGTCAGAGTGTATTTCTTTCCTGCCTATATTTGCATCTGGAACATAATTTTATAAATATAGCATGAGAAACATGAAAGCAATCTGTACAAAATTAGCCTGCTTCCTGCTCGTTTTGTTGGTGAGCGGCGTAGCAATGGCAGAGAGTATTACCTCTCCCAACGGACAACTTCAATTGAATTTTTCGGTAAATGCGCAAGGCGAACCCGTTTACGAACTTTCTTACAAAGGAAAGCCGGTGATTAACCCTTCCAAATTAGGACTCGAACTGAAGAACGACCCCGGTCTGATGAATGGCTTCACGCTGGCGGATGCAAAGACTTCCACTTTCGACGAGACTTGGGAACCGGTATGGGGTGAAGTAAAGCAAATCCGTAACCACTATAATGAGCTGGCTGTGACGCTCAACCAAAAGGCGCAGGATAGGAACATCATTATCCGCTTCCGTTTGTTCGACGATGGTATGGGCTTCCGTTATGAGTTCCCTTTGCAGAAGAACTTGAACTATTTCGTGATTAAGGAGGAGCGTACTCAGTTTGCCATGACTGGCGACCATACAGCCTTCTGGATTCCGGGCGACTACGATACGCAGGAATATGATTACACAGAATCCAAACTTTCTGAAATTCGCGGGTTGATGAAAGGGGCCATTACGCCTAACTCTTCACAAACCCCGTTTTCGCCCACCGGTGTTCAGACTTCTTTGCAGATGAAGACTGCTGATGGTTTGTACATCAACTTGCACGAGGCTGCTTTGGTGGATTACTCTTGCATGCACTTGAATCTGGATGATAAGAATTTTGTTTTTGAATCTTGGCTTACTCCCGATGCAGTAGGCGATAAAGGTTATCTGCAAGCTCCCTGCACGTCACCGTGGCGTACGGTTATCGTAAGCGACGATGCTCGTGACATCCTTGCCTCTAAAATCACGCTGAACTTGAACGAACCTTGTGCTTACGAGGACGTTTCCTGGATTAAGCCCGTGAAATACGTAGGTGTATGGTGGGAAATGATTGCAGGTAAGAGCACCTGGGCATATACAGACGACCTTCCCTCCATCAAACTGGGTGAAGTGGACTACTCCAAAATGAAGCCCAACGGCCGTCACGGTGCCACTAACGAAAATGTAAAAAAGTACATCGACTTCGCAGCTGAGCACGGTCTGGACCAAGTATTGGTAGAAGGCTGGAATGAAGGCTGGGAAGACTGGTTTGGCAAATCCAAGGATTATGTATTCGATTTTGTGACCCCTTATCCCGATTTCGACGTGAAGATGCTGAATGAATATGCCAAGAGCAAAGGCGTGAAGCTGATGATGCATCATGAGACATCCGGTTCGGTGCGCAACTACGAACGTCACATGGACAAGGCCTATCAGTTTATGGTGGATAATGGCTACAATGCCGTGAAGAGCGGATATGTAGGTAATATGATTCCCCGTGGTGAACATCATTATGGGCAATGGCTGAACAACCACTACCTCTATGCCGTGAAGAAGGCAGCCGACTACAAAATTTGTGTAAATGCGCACGAAGCTGTACGCCCTACCGGTTTGTGCCGTACTTATCCTAACTTGATTGGCAACGAATCTGCACGAGGAACTGAATATGAGGCATTCGGCGGTAGCAAACCGTTCCATACCACATTGCTTCCATTCAACCGCTTGATTGGCGGTCCGATGGATTATACACCGGGTATCTTCGATACCAAACTTGACTTTATGGGCGATTTGCCCCACGGACAAGTGCAGACTACACTTGCTAAGCAACTCGCTCTGTATGTAACTTTATACAGCCCGTTGCAGATGGCTGCCGACTTGGTTGAGAACTACGAAAAGCACATGGATGCTTTCCAATTCATCAAGGATGTGGCAGTAGACTGGGACGACAGCAAGTACATTGAAGCAGAACCGGGTGATTACATTACCGTGGCCCGTAAGGCAAAAGGAACCGGCAACTGGTTTGTTGGAGGTATTACAGACGAGAATGCACGTACAGCCAACTTTACGCTCGATTTCCTTGAACCGGGCAAGCAATACGTAGCCACTCTCTATGCCGACGGTAAAGATGCTGATTACAAGGAGAATCCTACTTCTTATCAGATAAAGAAGGGTATCGTAACCAGCAAGACCAAAATGTCCGTGAAGGAAGCGCGTAGCGGTGGTTTTGCATTGAGCTTGATTGAAGCAACTCCGGCTGACAAGAAAGCTGTGAAGAAGTGGAGATAATTTAGGGTAGAAAGAGTTTTTATTAGGCATTAGTGAGGCCCCGCAGAAGTCCAATCTTTGCGGGGCTTTTTTTGTGTTAGGGTAAGCTCATTCTTATACCGTAAAAATAGCATCAAGACCCGAGTTTTTGGTAAGTCCGTTCTTTGGGGAAACCTTTATTTTTGCACTCAGATAACAGATTGCATAATCATTAAAAATCAGAGATATGAATACGGATAAGAAAATCAGTCGTCGGGAGGCTTTAAAGCGTATGGGATTTGCCGTGATGAGCAGTGCTATCGCATCTTCCGGCCTACTCTCGTTGGCATCCTGCGAAACAAAAAGGAGTAAGCGTATCATCTTTTATTTTACCGGAACGGGTAACAGTCTTTACATCGCCCGTCAGTTGGCTGGAGAGAACGCAGAATTGTTGAGTATCCCTCAGATGGTGAAACGGGGGAAGTATGAATTTGAGGCAGATGAAATCGGCATCGTTTATCCCATCTACGGTCATATGCCTCCCTATATGGTACGGCAGTTCATTCAGAAAGCAAAACTGAAGGCAGAATACAAGTTTGCTGTCCTCACCTATGGTGCAAGGAAGTGCGATGCGGTAGAGATTTGGGACCGTATATCCCGTAAAGCCGACAATGCGTTCGACTATATCAGCACTATCATCATGGTGGATAACTGGCTACCCAACTTCGACATGAACGAGCAACTCAAGATAGACAAGCATATCCCCGAGAACTTGCAGAAGATAACGGCAGATATCAACAGTCGGCAGCATTGGCACGAACCGGTGACGGAGGAGGAACGGCAACAGCACCAAGGTTTTATGCAGCGGAGTGGACTCGACCCCGAGGTGGGCTTCCTGATGAAAAGCGAGAAGTTCTTTACCGTGACCGATGTTTGTATTGACTGTGGCATCTGTACCTACGTTTGTCCGCGCGGCAACTATGAGCTGACGTCGAGAGGAGTGAAGACGTCCGGTGACTGCGAGTTCTGTTTTGCCTGCATACAGAATTGTCCGCAGAAGGCTATTCAGTTCATAAAGCAGGAAGATGGCTCTTTTCCTGACGGAACGGAGAAGAACCCCAATGCCCGCTATCGTAATGAGCATATTTCGCTAATAGATCTGAAACGGGCAAACAATCAAAAACTATAATCATTAACCTCTGTATTTTGTCGGATTTACACCCAGATGTTGTTGTACGTAACGGCTAAAATAAGCAGGAGAGGAAAAACCGAACATATCGGAAATACGGACGAACGTTAGTGATTTGTCGCGCAGCAAACGCGAGATGTCGAGTGTGGTATAACGGTTTATCCAGTAGTTTGCTGTATAACCGCTTACTTTCTTGGAAACTTCCGAAAGATATTTGGAGGTGACACATAGGCAGTCGGCATAATAGGTCACTTCACGATGCTCGCGGAAAGTTCCGTTCTCCAGCATGTTGAGGAAACGGCTCATGATGGAAGCATTTTGTACAGAGATATTGTCCTCGCCATATAGATGGGAGTGGAAATCGAAGAAGTCGAGTATCAACATCTGTGTGGAGGCGATAAGCATATCGCGATGGAAATGATGGTCTGTATTCCGGAGTCTGTATTCCACTTGTTCAAAATCCCGGAGACATAGCTCTTGCTGTTCGGTAGTCAGGGACATGATAGGATTGAGAAATAGGGAAAGTTGCCCTTTCATGCCGTAGTTGTTCTGTGGTGTACTCAGCACCACAAAGCCCGATGCGATATAGATGACCTTTACGCGAAAATCTTCTGAAGGTTGAATTTTCTCTACCAGTTTTCCTTTGCGGACAATCATCAGGTCGCCGGCACGTAGCTCGCGCTCCTCTCCATTGTACTTCAATCGGCAGATTCCTGACAGACAGAGGGCGTGTGCAAGATAGCCACTGTATGCGTCCGTCCCCAGACCTTGAAGAGTATCGGCTATTATAATATTTGCGGTTTCTCCCATTATACAGTTGTTTGGTTTCGATCACAAAAGTATATGTTTCCAATAATATAACTTCTATTGTGGGCAAGAAATATATTGCCTTTTTTATTCATTTCAAATCTGCCCGAATTTCGCAAATTCTTCATACCTTTGCATCCGTTAATTTTAGAAACCAATAACAAAACAGAACTTATGGGAGGTTTTTTCGGAACAGTCGCCAAGGCAACAAGCTGTGTGGCAGATTTGTTTTACGGCACAGATTATAATTCACATTTAGGGACAAAACGTGGTGGGTTGGCTACATACGATGCAGAAACGGAGCAGTTTACCCGTTCCATTCACAATCTGGAAAGCACTTATTTCCGCACGAAGTTTGAGGATGAACTGGATAAGTTCAAAGGAAATTCCGGAATAGGAATCATCAGTGACACAGACCCTCAACCCCTTATCCTCAACTCCCACCTTGGCCGCTTTGCCATTGTAACGGTAGCCAAAATCGTAAATCTGCAAGAACTGGAAGCGGAACTGTTGGCTCAGAACATGCACTTCGCCGAACTCAGTTCGGGCAAAACCAATCAGACGGAACTTATAGCCCTCCTTCTTATACAAGGAAAGACATTTGTCGAAGGAATTGAAAATGTGTATAAGCATATCAAAGGTTCTTGCTCCATGCTGTTATTGACGGAAGACGGCATCATTGCCGCTCGCGATCGCTGGGGACGTACTCCGATTGTGATTGGCAAGAAAGACGGAGCGTATGCCGCCACAAGTGAATCGAGCAGCTTTCCGAATCTTGGTTATGAGATAGACCGTTATTTGGGACCCGGAGAGATTGTTCGCCTGCGTGCCAATGGTGTGGAACAGATGCGCAAGCCTGATGAGGGAATGCAGATTTGTTCCTTCCTATGGGTATATTACGGTTTTCCCACTTCCTGCTACGAAGGTAAGAATGTGGAGGAAGTGCGTTTTGCCTCCGGTTTCAAGATGGCACAGACAGATAAGTCAGAGGTGGATTGTGCCTGCGGTATTCCTGATTCGGGTGTAGGTATGGCGCTTGGGTATGCCGAAGGTAAAGGAGTTCCTTATCATCGTGCCATTTCCAAATATACTCCGACTTGGCCTCGTAGTTTTACTCCCAGCAAGCAGGAATTGCGTTCGCTGGTGGCAAAGATGAAGCTGATTCCCAATCGTGCCATGCTCGAGGGCAAGCGGTTGCTGTTCTGTGATGATTCTATTGTCCGGGGTACCCAGTTGCACGACAATGTGAAGGTGCTGTATGAGTATGGTGCCAAGGAGGTGCATATCCGGATTGCTTGTCCTCCATTGATATATAGCTGTCCGTTTGTAGGATTCACGGCTTCCAAAAGCGACATGGAGCTGATTACCCGTCGTGTCATCAAGGAGCTGGAGGGTGATGAGAATAAGAATCTCGATAAGTATGCCACTACCGGTTCACCCGAATATGAAAAGATGGTGGACGTTATCCGCGAGCGTTTCGGACTTTCATCCTTGAAGTTCAATACGTTGGAAACTCTGGTTGAGGCTATCGGATTGCCTAAATGTAAGATATGTACGCACTGTTTCGATGGTAGCAGCCATTTTTGATTGACAATTTGTCCTTAAGGAATAAAAAAGGGGCGTGAATTGCTTGGCAGTTCACGCCCCTTTTTTTATCTTTACAGCACAAAATAGTGATTAATGATTAGTGATTAATGATTAATGCCATTCGGATAATGCTTTTCGCCAATTACTAATCACTGACCATTAATCACTGACCATTAATCACTAATCATTAATCACTAATCATTATTCATCATGACTTTAGTAGAACGTTTTTTAAAGTACGTAAGCTTCGATACTCAGTCCAGTGAAGAGACTGAGATTACTCCGAGTACTCCGGGGCAAATGGTGTTTGCCCGGTATCTGAAAGAAGAATTGGAAACTTTGGGTCTGGAAGAAATCACGTTGGACGAAAATGGTTATCTGTTCGCCACTCTTCCTGCCAATACAGACAAGCCGTTGCCCGTCATCGGCTTTATTGCCCACATGGATACAAGCCCCGATATGAGTGGCAAGAATGTTTCTCCGCATATTGTGCAGAATTATGACGGTAAGGACATTGTTCTTTGCGCCGAAGAGAATGTGGTTCTTTCTCCTGCCCAGTTCCCCGAACTGCTCGACCATCAAGGGGAAGATTTGATTGTGACCGACGGCAAGACCTTGCTTGGTGCCGACGATAAAGCCGGTATTGCCGAAATTGTATCGGCAGTGGTATATCTGAAGGAACATCCCGAAATCAAGCACGGTAAAATACGTATCGGCTTCAATCCGGATGAGGAAATCGGTTTGGGCGCCCATAAGTTCAATGTAGAACAGTTCGGTTGCGAATGGGCTTACACCATGGACGGCGGAGAAGTGGGTGAGCTTGAATTCGAGAACTTCAATGCAGCTTTTGCCAAGATAAGCTTCAAGGGACGGAATGTGCATCCGGGCTATGCCAAGAATAAGATGATTAACTCTATCCGCGTTGCCAACCGTTTCATGTCCATGCTTCCGGCTGACGAGGCTCCGGAGCATACCGAAGGTTACGAAGGTTTCTATCATCTGATAGGCATTACCGGCGAGGTGGAGCAGACAACAGTCTCTTACATTATCCGTGACCACGACCGCACCCGCTTTGAAGAGCGCAAGAAGGAGATGGAACGTCTTGTGGCAAAAATCAATGAAGAATACGGTCCGGGTACCGCTACTCTGGAACTTCGCGACCAATACTATAATATGCGCGAGCAGATTGAACCGGTGATGCATATCATCGACACCGCTTTTGCCGCCATGAAGGCGGTAGGTGTAGAGCCTCGTGTAAAAGCCATTCGCGGAGGTACGGACGGTGCCCAGCTCTCTTTCAAGGGCCTGCCTTGTCCCAATATCTTTGCCGGTGGCTTGAACTTCCACGGCCGCTATGAGTTCGTGCCTATCCAGAACATGGAGAAAGCCATGAACGTCATCGTCAAGATTGCCGAGCTCGTAGCAAGCAAATAGATAATTCATAACTCATAACTCTAATAGTTCCATGAAAACCACTCCGTTTACCGAAAAACACATCTCGCTGGGTGCCAAGATGCACGAGTTTGCGGGATATAATATGCCTATCGAGTATTCCGGCATCATTGACGAACATCTTACAGTATGTCAGGGTGTCGGTGTATTCGACGTCTCACACATGGGAGAATTCTGGGTGAAAGGTCCCCATGCTTTGGACTTTCTGCAGAAAGTGACTTCCAATAACGTAGCTGCCCTCACACCTGGGAAAGTACAGTATACCTGCTTCCCCAATGACAACGGAGGCATTGTAGACGACCTTCTGGTCTATCATTATGAGCCGGAGAAATACCTGCTTGTCGTGAATGCGTCGAACATTGAGAAAGACTGGAACTGGTGTGTGTCTCATAACACGGAAGGCGCTGAATTGGAAAATGCTTCCGACCACATGGCACAGCTTGCTGTGCAAGGACCGAAGGCTATTCAGACGTTGCAGAAACTGACTTCCATCAATCTTTCCGACCTTCCTTACTATACTTTTACCCACGGTGAGTTTGCCGGAGAAAAGGATGTCATTATCTCCAATACCGGATATACCGGTGCGGGTGGTTTTGAGCTTTACTTCTATCCGGAGGCTGCCATGAAGATCTGGGATGCCGTGTTCGAGGCAGGCGCGGAGTTCGGCATTAAGCCGGTTGGTCTGGGTGCGCGCGATACGCTTCGTCTGGAAATGGGCTTCTGTTTGTATGGCAATGATTTGGATGACACCACTTCGCCCATTGAAGCGGGTTTAGGATGGATTACCAAGTTTGTGGAGGGAAAGAACTTCACCAATCGCCCGATGCTGGAAAAACAGAAAGCGGAAGGCACTACCCGTAAGTTGGTGGGATTTGAAATGATAGACCGCGGTATCCCCCGTCATGGTTACGAGCTGTATAGTACAGACGGTACTGCCATCGGTGTGGTTACCTCCGGAACTATGTCGCCTACCCGCAAGATTGGTATCGGAATGGGGTATATCAGACCCGAGTACAGCAAAGTCGGTACGGAAATCTGCATTGACATGCGGGGACGTAAGCTGAAAGCTGTGGTTGTGAAGCCGCCGTTCCGCAAACAGTAATTTGAATGAATAACTAAAATAAGAAGAATGAAGAATTTGTCATGCGGCATCATCGCGCAGTCAAATTCTTCATTCTTAGTTATTCCTTTCTCTATATTCTGCTTATCCTGTCCAGCATTTGGTTTGCCCAACCTATCTCTTTATTGGTCCATTCCTTTTCGGTTCCTTCTATGCCCTGGCCTTCGTAGGCCGAAAGCAAGGTGATATATTCTTTCAGTATATCGGCGGCTTGGGCTTGTTTGTTCATGCGCATCAATAATAGTATTTTTTGTTTATATATGTCCAGATTGGGGCTTGTTCCTGCCATCTCCTGGGCTTTATCAAGCATGGCGAGGCAGCGGTTGTTCACTTCTTCCGTATTAGACAGTGCCATTTCCGCTTTTACCAGGATGATGTAGTCATTGTCTGTGGCTAGTCTGTTGTCAATGTTCTTGCGTATCAGCCGGGCAGTTTCCTTATAGCGCTTGTTGGCGTAGTTCATACTTGCGTTGAAAGAAACGACATCGCTGGTGGTCCGTAGGTAGGGGCGGGCACTCAGGCTATGGGATTCACCGGCCTTTTCTATACGCTTTTGCAGGTTGCCGATGCTGCCGTAGCGAGGAATGTCCTTGTTGCGTTGGTGCAGGTTGTAATACCCTATAATTTTACCGAGGGCCGATGCGATTCCGTCGGGATTATATCCCTTGAATGCCAGAAGTTGGCGCGCAAGGCGGTCTGAAGAGATTTCCTGGGAAGTTTTGTATTTCATCCCCAACCGGTCCGTTGCCGGAATGCTCAAAAGGGAAGCGATGGCTCCGATATCTGCCACCAGACTGACGGCATAAGCATCTTCATTATCGTCCCAGTAGGCCACATCGAGGGCTGCACTGGCGGTAGTGGCAAAGACATCTGCCCAAAAAGCTGCACGCTTGGCACGCCGCTCGGCACGGTAAATGTTGTTTACCTGATGGTCGAGGACGAAATGTCCCAGCTCACATGCGATGACGGCGGCCAGTTCGTCTTCGGAATCAAGAGTGCAGAGGAGGCCCGTACTGATAACCATGGAGCCGTTGGGAAGCATGAAGGCATCTGGTTCGGGCGACTGGATGATACGTATGTTCAGACTCTCCCCGCGATTGCTGTCAATGGTGGTGGCGTTCAACTTGGAGAACACTCCCTGCACGTACGAAACGATGTAATCTTCCTGATAGGCTATCTCATTCAGTTTGTCGAGATACTCCAGGCACTCTTCGTCGATTTCCTGGCGCAGTTTGTGCTTGTAGCCGCGGTCGCTGAAATATTCGTAAAGATGGTTTTTCAAGTATATCTGCTGCCAGAATTCCCGGTCGGTTTGCGGAGCGGATATGGCAATGTGCCCCATCTCATTCAAAGGAATGGTCTCTTGTATGCCGTTCATTTCGACAGCATAGCAAATGTTGTTGCTGCTTTCACCGGGATTCTTCATTTTGACAACCCGGCGGATAATGACCGGTGTACCGGCGGGAGATTGCCGGTACTCTTTTGTCAATTCTCCTTTGACAGCGATGTTTCCGCTTAAATCTTTGTACTTTTTGGGCTTGGCAAATCCTGCCGTTGCGACAAGGATTGTCAGGATGAATAGGGTGGCGAGTCGTTTCATGATTAGTATATGTTTTCGGTTTTGATGATACAAAAATAGGGAAGTGTTTTTCTCCTTTCTCGTTTTTTTCCCTATTCTGTGATAGGAGATTCCCTATTTATCGGTCCTGCAGTGGGAGGCGGAAACAAAAAAGGGAACCTTTCAGTGAAAGACTCCCTTTTTTCAGTTTGCTTGAAACTGATTATTTCTTACGGTTACCGTAACGGCTCATGAACTTATCAACACGACCGGCAGTGTCAACCAGCTTAGACTTACCTGTGTAGAACGGGTGAGAAGTGCTGGAGATTTCCAGCTTTACCAGCGGATAAGTTTCACCTTCGAATTCGATAGTCTCTTTCGTGTTGCAAGTGGAACGAGACAAGAATACATCACCATTTGACATATCTTTAAATACTACCGGACGGTAATTTTCAGGATGAATACCTTTTTTCATTTTGATATTTTCTTTTAAAAATTTATATTCTGTTACTATTTTGGTAATAAATAGTGTAATGGTCTTCTTTTCAGAGCGCAAAGATAGTGCAAGTTGGAGACTCTACAAAATAAATTCAGATTTATTTTTATTTAGTAGGTTTATCGCATTTTATTTCTGATTTTTGCAGGACTTAATCTTGTGAATTTATGAGGAAACTACTTGTCTTATGCTCTTTCTGGCTGTGCGTGGCAACGCTGGGGGCACAAAATGCGGAACGGAAACTGTATAGTGTTGCGTTCTATAATCTTGAAAACCTGTTCGATACGGTTCATGATGCCGGTAAGAACGACCATGAGTTCCTGCCCGACGGCAGTTACCAATGGACGATAAAGAAGTATGAGTCTAAACTGCAGAACCTTTCCAAAGTGTTGGGTTCCCTTTCGCGTGATTTAGTGCCGGAAGGTCCGGCATTCATCGGTGTGGCAGAGGCGGAGAACAGCCGGGTGCTGGAAGACCTCGTGAAGCAGCCGGCCATTTCCAATTATGAGTTCGTGCATTATGAAGGACCGGACAGACGGGGTATAGACTGTGCCTTGCTGTACGACCCGAAGCAGTTCAGCGTTACCCACTCGAAGTTGGTGCTTTCCACTCCTTTTGAGGGGGATACGGTGCACTTGACGCGCGGCTTCCTGATTGTGGACGGACAACTGGCGGGAGAGCGTGTCTGCGTGATAGTGAACCACTGGCCCTCCCGTGGGGCGAAGTCACCGGTGCGTGTGCATGCAGCCAGGCAAGTAAAGGCCTTGAAGGACTCTCTGATGCGTAGCGACAAGAAGCTGAAGCTCATCGTGATGGGGGATATGAATGACGACCCGATGGATGAAAGCATGGAGGTGCTGGGTGCACGCAAATATCCGAAGCAGGTGAAGAAAGGCGAATTCTACAATCCCTGGTGGGAGACACTGGAAGACAAGGGAGTGGGGACATTGCTCTATCGGGGCAAGTGGAACTTGTTTGACCAGATTGTCATTTCGAAACCGTTGCTGAAGGCTAAGAAAGGGTTGCGCTATGATCACAATGAAGTTTTCATCCGCGATTATCTGATTCAGCAGGATGGCAAATACAAAGGTTCCCCCTTGCGTACGCATGGAGGCAGGACTTGGCTGAACGGTTACAGTGACCATTTGCCGACCATCATCTATCTGAAAAATTAGTATTACATAATAATGTGTAAACAGATGCCGGAGAGCAAACATGTTCTCCGGCTTTTTTGTTGATAGAAGTATAGATGGCAAAAGTATGGCTGGCAGAGATAAATGCAAAGAGTTTGTAATATAGAGATTACAATAATCTGTTAAATGAAGCCAATAGCTTTAAAATAGAATGGATTTGGTAGGATGAGCCGGATATTTTATTCCTCTCAAGTTCTTTACTTTAAAGGATAATGATTACTTTTGCGTAGAATTTTAATTCACTAACAATAAAATTTAAACAAAATGGTTAATTACAAAGATTTAGGACTGGTAAACACAAGAGAGATGTTTGCTAAGGCTATCAAAGGTGGATATGCTATTCCGGCATTCAACTTCAACAATATGGAACAGATGCAGGCTATCATCAAGGCTGCAGTTGAAACAAAGTCTCCGGTTATTCTTCAGGTATCTAAGGGTGCCCGTCAGTATGCCAACGCTACGCTGTTGCGTTACATGGCTCAGGGTGCTGTTGAGTACGCTAAGGAATTGGGTTGCAAACATCCTGAAATTGTTCTTCACCTCGACCATGGAGATACATTCGAAACTTGCAAGAGCTGTATCGACTCCGGTTTCTCTTCAGTAATGATTGACGGTTCACACCTTCCGTACGAAGAAAACGTTGCACTGACTAAGAAGGTAGTTGATTATGCTCATCAGTTCGACGTAACTGTAGAAGGCGAACTCGGTGTATTGGCCGGTGTAGAAGATGAAGTTTCTGCAGAACACCATACATATACTAATCCTGAAGAAGTTATTGACTTCGCTACCCGTACAGGTTGCGATTCACTGGCTATCTCAATCGGTACTTCTCACGGTGCATACAAGTTCAAACCCGAACAATGCCACGTTGACCCTGCTACCGGTCGTCTGGTTCCTCCTCCTCTGGAATTTGCCGTTCTGGATGCTGTAATGGAGAAACTCCCGGGATTCCCCATCGTTCTTCACGGTTCTTCTTCAGTTCCTCAGGAAGAAGTTGATACTATCAACAAGTATGGTGGCAAATTGGAAGCTGCTATCGGTATTCCCGAAGAACAGTTGCGTAAGGCTGCCAAGTCTGCTGTTTGCAAAATCAACATCGACTCTGACTCACGTCTGGCTATGACAGCTGCTATCCGCAAGACATTTGCTGAAAAACCGGCAGAATTCGACCCGCGTAAGTATCTGGGCCCGGCTCGTGATAATATGGAAAAACTGTACAAGCATAAAATCATCAACGTGCTTGGTTCAGAGAACAAATTGGCTCAACTGGACTAATCGAAAGATAATCCGAATATAGTGTCAGCCCTTGCAATATTGATGTTGCAAGGGCTGATTTGTTATATATAGGCCGGTGTTGTGGGATGGTTAAGTTCGCCGGTTATTTCAGAAGCGGATGTTTCAACGTGTACAACAGTCTGTTTCCTTTAACAAAACAGTCTGTTTCCCTTAACTGAACAGTTTGTTTCAATAAAGAGAACACTTCGTTCCAATATGCAAAAACACTTCGTTCCAATACGTAAGAACACTTTGTTTCTACATATCTGAACACTTTGTTTCTCTATACTGGAATAAAGTGTTCACCGTTATGAACTAACAGATTAGCTATATTTGAGGCCGGTGAAAGGCATATCCCCGTGACACCTATTCCATACTAAAAATCCCTTGCAGATAGCTGGCAGGCGAGGTGTCTGCTAGCTATCTGCAAGGGATATTTGCAAGAATGAGCTCTCTGTGTGGAGTGCGCGTTATAATTCTATCACTAATGATTCTCTGGGGCCCATCTTCAGCTCTTCACCGAAGGTGATGGCCTTGCCGCTAAGAATATCTTTTCCCTGCTTGCTGTCTTTTAGGATTTCCTTGTAGAATTTCAAAGGAACGGTGGTTTCTGCATCTGTACCGTTCAGCATCACGAATATCGTCTTGCCTTCGTACTGGCGTGCGTAGGCATAAACACCATTCTGTACCATGAACTGCACCATGCTGCCTTTGGCAATCACATCGTTTCCTTTACGCCAGTTCAGGATGGTCTTGTAGAAGTCGTAGCACTCGTTCTGTATCTTGGTACGTCCGGCTGGGGTCAGTGCGTTTGTTGCGTCACCGGTCCATCCGCCGGGGAAGTCCTTGCGGACATAGCCGTCGCTCTTGCTCTTCACGCCATTCATCATGACTTCCGTTCCGTAGTAGAGCTGCGGAATGCGGCGGGTGGTAAGCAGCAGGGTAGAGGCTTGCTTCAGCATCGGAAGGTTGTCGCCTTCGCCCAGGAAGCGGTCGGTGTCGTGGTTTTCGATGAATGCCAGTACGGAAGCGGGGTTGGGGTAGAGGAAGTCGTATACGAAGTTATTGTATATGCGGTCCAGTCCCTTGAACCAAGTTTCGGTCTGTTCATTCTTGGCGGTGTTTATCTTGTCGAAGAAGCTGAAGTCCATAACGGTCTTGAGGTTACTGTTCTTGGGGGCTGATAGCTTGGAATCCTTCTGCCACCAGGCAGTGTAGGCGGGTTCGGTAACCCAGGTCTCGCCCACGGTGTTGTAGTTGGGATATTCTTCGTTGAGCTCTTTCATCCAGTTGCTCATGGCATCATAGTCGGCATACGGGTAAGTGTCCATGCGGATGCCGTCGATGTTGGCGAATTCAATCCACCAGAAACTGTTCTGTACCAGGTAGCGGTAAACGTGAGGATTCTTCTGGTTGAGGTCGGGCATGGAAGGTACAAACCAGCCGTCGTTCATCTGGTCGGCATCGTACTGGGAAGTATAAGGGTCTACGTGCGGGGTCAGTTTGAAGGAGGTCTGCACGAAGTTGTTTTCGTGGTCGGGGTTGTTGAACCAATCTTTGGAGGGCATGTCCTTAATCCATACATGCTCTACGCCGCAGTGGTTGAAAATCATGTCCATTACGATTTTGATGCCGCGTGCATGGGCTTTTTCAATCAGTTGCTTGTATTCTTCGTTGGTACCGAAGCGCGGGTCTACCTTGTAGTAGTCTGTGGTGGCATAGCCGTGATAGGAACCGCCGGTCATGTTGTTTTCCAGTACCGGAGTAAACCAGAGGGCTGTGACGCCGAGGTCGGAGAAGTAGTCCAGGTGTTGTTCGATGCCGGCAAGGTCACCGCCGTGGCGTGCATTGGGGTCATTGCGGTCTATCTTGTACTCGGCCATGCCCGCAATCTGGTCATTGTCCGGATTGCCATTGGCAAAGCGGTCGGGCATCAGCAGGTACAGTGCGTCGGAGGCGTCGAAACCTTTATGTTCGCAACCTTTCTTGTTGCGTGCCTTCAGTTCATATTCCTTTACGAGTTTCTTTTTTCCTTCAGTGAAGGTGAGGTTGAATTTGCCGGGTTTTACATCCTTGTCCAGTTTCAGATAGACCAGGAGGTAGTTGTTGCTTTCCAGCTTGACGGTGCTGCTCAATGAGACGCCGGGATAATTGACGGATACTGCCGCGTTGCCGATGCCTTCGCCATAGACCATCAGCTGGAGTTCCGGGTTCTGCATGCCGGTGTACCAAAACGGAGGGTCGATTTTGTTCACATTCATAGCTGCATACGTACTGAGGGAGAGTAAGAGTGTTCCCAAGATTAAGAATACTTTTTTCATGATAGTAACTTTACGGTTAATTTTTGCGCTAATTTAAAACAAATAACGGAGAAAGTTAATCTTTCTCCGTTACTGTACCTTATTATATTATGCAAACGTTTTCATTGGGGCTATTTGATGGGGGTTACGCTGGCGGTATCGACCTTTCCCTTGAAGAAGTCCTCTTTCTTGCGCTTTTCTCTGATGTCCTTCAGCCAGTTTTCGGCGGCATTGTATCGGTTGTCTTCTCCGATGATGGGAACTCCGTCCGCATCTACTTCCTGCACTTTGTCCTTGCTGTTTTTCGGACGGGTTTTCAGGTAGGCCGTTAGGTATCTCTCTGCTTTGGACGCATCTTTCAGATAGTAATAATAGATAAAGGCTGCGTCGTAGAGCAGTTTGTGTTTCTGCCGGTCGTATTTTTCGTATTGCGTCAGAAGGGTATTTGCCTGGTCGGTGTATTGAAATGCCATCTTGTAGCAGTCCGCAAGCCCCACATATAGGCGGGACATGACACTGTCGCTGGGCATGGCGAGGCTTACGGCAGTTTCCAGATAAGTCACTCCATCCTCTTTCCATGATGTCTTGGAGCAGGCGCGTCCCAGATAATAGAGAACGTTGATGTTGGTATTGTCATCTTTAAGAGCCCTTTCCAGCAGGTCGTGTGCTGGGTAGAAGTCTTCGAGGGCATAATAGCTGATTCCGGCGTAGAAGCAGGTTTGGAAAGAACTGTCTTTTTCCTGTAACAGTTGTTCATATCTTTCTATTGCTTTGGGGTAATCTTTGTTCAGGCAATAGGCTTGGGCATTGATGCGGTTCACAAGGACGTTGGTGGAGTCTATGGAACGGTATTTCTCCGTTATGCTTATGGCGTCTTCATACTGGTGGCCTGCTACATAGATGTTGCCGAGTTTGGCAGCAGACAGGTAATCATTGGGATATCTTTTCTGTATGTCCAGATAGGCATCTATCACATGCATGATTTCTGTGTTGTCATAGACTTGCCCCATACTTTCGGCTCTAAGGTGTAGTACATAGGCGGAACTGTCCCTTTCTGCCAGCAGGTTACTTTCCTTTAGAGACTCACGGTATCTCTTCATGTTCATCAGCAGACTGATATACTGGATGCGTGCGTATTTATTGTCCGGATTTATGTGGAGCGCATTCTGGTAGTAATCCAGTGCCTCGCTATATTTGGCTAGTGATTTGCAGCATTCGGCAGCTTCAATGTATGCCCGGGGATTGAGAGAATCCTGAACTACGACTTCTTGAAATACGCTCAGAGCTTCAAGGTTATTGCCCAGTCCTTTCAGCGCTTTCCCTTTTTGGTAGAGCAGGGGGACGATCGGGGTTTCTTGATCGATCAACATCAAGGCTGTTTCATAATCGTAGTTGGCCATCGCCTCTTGAATGGGGTTTGTGGTCTGTGCCGCCAGAAGTGAACAGCATGCACTGAAACATAAGGAGATAAAAAGCTTTCGCATACAGTATATCATTTATATGAGGTTAAACTGACTGCAAGTTACTAAAAAGAATGTATTTACGAAATAATCGTAATCTGTTTTAGATAGATTAACGAAAAAGCCCCTCCAAAAATGATGGAGGGGCTTTAAAATAGTTCGGAATTCAATCCGGATAACGGAATGAATAAATGTATTACATTAAGAATCCCAGCAGGATACCTGCTGCTACAGCGGAACCGATTACACCGGCAACGTTCGGGCCCATGGCATGCATCAGCAGATAGTTGGTAGGATCGTATTCCAGACCTACTACTTGGGAGATACGTGCAGAGTCGGGTACGGCAGATACACCGGCATTACCGATCAACGGATTAATCTTGTTGCCCTTCTTCAGGAAGAGGTTGAAAATCTTCACGAAGATGACGCCGGATGCTGTGGCAATGACAAATGATAAGGCGCCCAGACCGAATATCTTGATTGAATCAAGGGTTAAGAACTCGGATGCTTGCGTAGAAGCACCTACTGTCAAACCAAGCAGAATAGTAATGGTATCAATCAGCGGACCACTGGCTGTGTTTGCCAGACGACGTGTAACTCCACTTTCTTTCAGTAAATTACCGAAGAACAGCATACCCAGCAAAGGCAGACCGGATGGTACAAGGAATGTGGTCAGTAACAAACCGATAATCGGGAACATTACTTTTTCCGTATGTGAAACCACACGGGGAGGTTTCATACGGATAAGACGTTCATTTTTACTGGTCAGCCAACGCATAATAGGCGGCTGTATCACCGGTACTAATGCCATATATGAATAGGCTGATACCGCAATGGCACCCATTAAGTTAGGAGCCAGTTTGGAAGAGAGGAAGATGGCAGTCGGACCATCGGCACCACCAATGATACCGATTGCACCAGCCTGCATCGGGTCAAATCCTATGGCAAGGGCAATCATATAAGCACCGAATATACCGAATTGGGCTGCTGCACCAACCAACATTAATTTGGGGTTCGATATCAAAGCAGAGAAATCCGTCATGGCACCGATACCCAGGAATATGAGTGGCGGGTACCAACCGGAGGTTACTCCCTGGTACAGAATATTAAGTACGGAACCTTCTTCATAGATACCGACTTTCAATCCAGCCTCCATATTGAAAGGTATATTACCAATCAGCATACCGAAACCGATAGGAATTAATAGCATCGGCTCAAATTCCTTGGCTACAGCCAAGTATATGAAAAACAAACCTACCAGAAGCATTACCACATGTCCTACCGTTGCATTGGCAAAACCTGTATAAGTCCAGAAGTCGGCAAGGTTGTTTCCTAAAAATGTGATAAATTCTCCCATATTATTCAATAATTACGAGGTCAGTACCTTCGAGAACAGAGTCCCCTTTGTTTACATTGATGGCTGTAATCTTACCGTCTTTATCAGCATTGATATTGTTTTCCATCTTCATGGCTTCCAAAATGATGATAACTTGTCCCTTCTTTACTGTATCGCCGACATTTACTTTGATATCGAGGATTACACCGGGAAGCGGAGATTTTACACCTGACTTGCCGGTAGAAGCAGCGGCCGGTTTTACTACCGGAGTAGCAGGAGCAGCAGGAGCGGATGTGGCTGCCGGACGTGCTACCGGTTTAACAACTACCTTCGGTGCTTTTTCCATTTCAACTTTGTAGGGAGTACCGTTCACTTCTACATGAGCGATGTTGTCTTCAATATCTCCAATGGCAACTTTATATACGTTACCGTTAATTTTATATTTATATTCTTTCATCGTTTTATTTTATTATGGGTGACTTACTTTTTGTGAGGAGTCTCACGCAACGTATAAATCTTTGAACTCCACGGTGAGTAACTGCGTTTTACACGGGTAATGGTAAGTATCGTGTCTTCCACATCGTGTACATCGCTTTGGAATTCGTGCATGGCCATTGAAATGGCAGCAAAAACTTCTCCCGGAGCCTGCCCCAGTTGTTTCTCTTTTGCTTCTTGTTTATCAGTAATACCTTTAGCTTTCATGGCATTGCGTTTGCTGAGGTTAACTGATATTTTACCTATAATCTTGAAGGAGATGTAGAGTAATATCAGCCCGCAGAATACAACGCTCATGGCAGAAATAGCCATACCGATACCTACGCTGTCATGCTCTTCGAATTTTTCCATTTTGGCATTGCTGTCGATAGTCTTGTTGTTGGTACTCGGAGTGACATATTTATCTTCGCTTCCACCCTTTACTTCCCATTGGTCGGCTGCATCACTGACACGGGCATAGGATTGGTTGGCTTTTAAAGTACCGGCAGGCACTATGACTTGATCAAGCAATTTCTTGCCGGAATCATACAACCCAATCCAGTTGGCATTTGTGGCATCCAGTTTGAAGTTCGTATGAAATGTACCGCGTCTTGGTTCTCCATCAGCCCAGAAAAGTGCATGCTGACGTGGTTTTATGAGTGTCAGAACGTCACCTTTGGGAATGAAATAACTGGCAGTATCACCCGGCTGGCTGCTGAATTTCAGATAGCAACCTGCAAGGTCGGCGCTGCCGTATGATCTGTTGAATATTTCAATCCATGCGCTGTGCACACCGTAGTCATCCTGATAGTTGCTCTCGTTGTTGACCAGCACTTCATTCAGCAGCAGTTTGTTGTTCGATTTCTGTTCTTTGCAAGAAGAGCAAAAGCCTAACACCAGCATCAATGAAAGGAATATTCCGATTTTTGTTTTATTCATAATCGTTCTTGTTTTAGTGTGAAAAGCTTGATTACAAGGGAATATTACCATGCTTCTTAGCCGGGTTAGTCAATTTCTTGGTTTGCAACTGTTGCAGGGCACGAATGATGCGGAAACGTGTGTTACGCGGTTCGATAACATCATCAATGTAGCCATATTTAGCTGCATTATAAGGATTGGCAAACAACTTGGTGTATTCAGCCTCTTTTTCAGCCAGGAATTGAGCCGGATTTTCCTGCTCTTTGGCTTCGCGGGCATATAATACTTCTACAGCACCTGCACCACCCATTACAGCGATTTCAGCAGTAGGCCAAGCATAATTCATGTCGCCACGCAGCTGCTTACAGCTCATCACGATGTGCGAACCACCGTAGGATTTACGCAGTGTGATGGTAACCTTGGGTACAGTAGCTTCACCGTATGCATACAGCAGTTTGGCACCGTGCAGGATGACGCCGTTGTACTCCTGGCCGGTTCCCGGAAGGAATCCCGGTACGTCTACCAATGATACGATAGGAATATTGAAGGCGTCGCAGAAACGGACGAAGCGTGCGCCCTTGCGGGATGCGTTGCTGTCGAGCACACCTGCCAGATACTTCGGCTGGTTGGCAACGATACCTACGGACTGTCCGTTGAAACGTGCGAAACCGATAATGATATTCTTTGAATAATCTTTTTGGATTTCGAGGAACTCACCATTATCTATGATAGCGCCAATTACCTCGTACATATCGTACGGTTTGTTCGGGTTATCAGGAATGATGTCGTTCAGGGAATCTTCCAGACGGTCGATAGGGTCTGTGCAGTCTACATAAGGAGCTTCTTCCAGGTTGTTCTGGGGAATGTAGCTCAACAGTTTGCGGATAAGGGCCAAACCTTCTTCTTCTGTCTGTGCAGTAAAATGAGTAACACCAGATTTGGTGGAGTGAACGCTCGCGCCACCCAGGTTTTCCTGGCTTACGTCTTCTCCGGTTACAGTCTTTACTACCTTCGGACCGGTAAGGAACATGTAGGATGTACCTTCCATCATCAAAGTAAAGTCTGTCAATGCAGGAGAGTAAACGGCACCACCGGCACAAGGACCGAAAATACCGGAAATCTGCGGGATGACACCGGAAGCAAGGATGTTACGTTGGAAGATTTCAGCGTAGCCAGCCAAGGCATTAATACCTTCCTGAATACGTGCACCGCCCGAGTCGTTGATACCGATACACGGAGCACCCATTTTCATGGCTTGGTCCATAATCTTACAGATTTTCAGAGACATGGTTTCGGACAGTGAACCGGCAGAAACTGTGAAGTCCTGTGCGAAGATATAAACCAGACGGCCTTCGATTGTACCGCAACCGGTTACTACACCGTCACCGGGGTAGTGTTTCTTTTCCATGCCGAAGTTGGTGCATCTATGTTCTACGAACATGTCCATTTCTTCGAAACTGCCTTCGTCGAGAAGCATGGCTATGCGCTCGCGAGCTGTATATTTACCCTTCTCGTGTTGCTTTGCAATCGCTTTTTCACCACCACCGAGACGTGCTGCAGCGCGGCGGTCTATAAGCTCTTTAATCTTTTCAAGTTGATTACTCATGAATTTATATTCTTTAATGTTTATACAATTTATGGTTGGACGATTTATGGTCGTGCTTATTCCGGTTTTTCGCAAAGTTCAGTCAGAACGCCGAGGGTTGACTTCGGATGCAGGAATGCAATGTTCAGACCTTCTGCACCTTTGCGGGGAGCTTTGTCTATAAGGCGGATACCTTTTTCTTCGACTTCGGCAAGCGCACCGGCCACTCCGTCTTCAACGGCGAATGCGAGATGATGCATGCCACCGTTACCGTTGTTCTTTTCGATGAACTTGGCAATTGTGCTTTCGGGAGAAGTAGGTTCCAACAATTCGATCTTTACATCGCCCACTTTCAGGAAAGCGGTTCTAACTTTCTGATCTTCCACGGTTTCGATGTTGTAGCATTTCAAACCTAAAACGTTTTCGTAGTACGGAAGGGCTTCTTCAATGCTCTTAACGGCAATGCCCAGATGCTCAATGTGTGAAATCTTCATAACTATATAAATTAATGTTAGTATTGTATCCTTTTTAATAAAGGTATAAAGCAGCACAAAGAAAGAGAATTCTTCCTTAATAAAGAAATTTTTCATCAATTAATTAATGGTTAATTGAACTTTAGAAGGATTTTTTCAGACTTTAGATAGAGACCGGTTGTTTTCTTGATATCGTCCGCTAACGGACATCCCCACTGTCCGAAAATGAACACTTACCCCTCTATGAAACCTTTCCGGCCACTTGGCACACTCTTTGCTTTTCTGTTTGCGACAATTTTAAAGATTGAACATGAAAAAGAATATTTTACTTGCAGTTTGTTTTTTGATGCCGTTGGCAACCATGGCGCAGAATGATACTTTGGGACATGAACGCAATATTACGCTGTCGGAGGCCATTGTACTGGCCCGTACGCAGTCTGTGGATGCTGCTGTGGCATTGAATGAATTGAAAACCGCGTATTGGGAATACCGTACATTCCGTGCGGACTTGTTGCCGGAAGTGAATTTCACCGGTACACTACCCAACTATAACAAGTCCTACAGTACCTACCAGAATTCCGACGGCTCCTATAGCTTTGTCCGCAACAATACACTGGGGCTGTCCGGACAGCTTTCGGTAGACCAGAACATTTGGTTTACGGGGGGTAAGCTGTCACTGACTTCTTCGCTGGATTATCTCAAACAGCTGGGTTCCGGGGGAGAGAAGCAGTTCATGTCAGTCCCCGTGAGCCTGGAGTTGACGCAGCCGGTCTTCGGAGTGAATACCTTGAAGTGGAACCGCCGTATAGAGCCCGTACGCTATGCTGAGGCAAAGGCCGAGTTCATTTCAGCTACGGAAGAGGTGACGATGAAAACCATCACTTATTTCTTTGAGTTGCTGCTGGCCAAAGAATCGCTCGCTACCGCCATGCAGAACAAGACGAATGCCGACCGCCTTTATGAAGTGGCCATAGCCAAACGTAAAATGGGACAGATATCCGAGAATGATTTGTTGCAGCTTAAACTGAATTCATTGCAGGGCAAGGCCGACGTGACTGAGGCAGAGAGCAACCTGAATGCAAAAATGTTCCAGCTCCGTTCTTTCCTCGGGGTGTCCGAGCAGGAAAGCCTGAATCCGGTGTTGCCCGCCACTGTTCCCGATATAAAGATGGAGTATGACCGTGTGCTGAACAAGGCACTGGAACGCAACTCCTTTGCACAGAACATTCGCCGCCGCCAGCTCGAAGCTGATTATGAAGTGGCAACGGCACGCGGAAACTTGCGCAGCATCGACCTCTTTGCCAGTGTGGGCTATACGGGGCAGAACCATGAATTCTCTTCAGCCTACCGGGACTTGCTTGATAATCAGATTGTGCAGGTAGGCGTCAAGATTCCTATCCTTGACTGGGGCAAGCGCCGCGGCAAGGTAAGGGTGGCAAAGAGCAACCGTGAAGTGGTCTTGTCCAGAATCCGTCAGGAACAGATGGACTTTAATCAGGACATCTTTTTGCTGGTGGCTAACTTCAACAACCAGGCGCAACAGCTGGACATAGCCGAAGAGGCGGATGTCATTGCTGAGAAGCGTTACAAGACCAGTGTAGAGACCTTTATGATAGGTAAAATCAGCACCCTGGACCTGAACGATGCACAGAACTCTAAAGACGAAGCCCGTCAAAAGCATATTTCAGAGCTGTACTACTATTGGTATTACTTCTATCAGCTCCGCAGCTTGACCCTTTGGGATTTTGAACGCGATACGGAATTGGAAGCTGATTTTGAAGAGGTGGTAAGAGGATAAGTCGACGGGTTGCAAGTGATAAGTTATGAGTTATTTGCCGGTAAAAGTACCGTATATGCGATATTATAGGTAAATAACTTATAACTTATCATTCATAACTCTGCTTTTTTACTTATTTTTGCGGGAAACAAACTACAATTTTTATGATACTGATAATAGACGACGATAGTGCTGTGCGCTCTTCCCTCAGCTTTATGCTGAAGCGTGCCGGATATGAGGTGAAAACGGCTCCAAGTCCTCGCGAAGCTATGGACATAGTGAGGGCCGAAGCTCCCGCCTTGATTTTGATGGATATGAACTTCACTCTTTCCACTACCGGAGAAGAGGGACTTACCTTATTGAAGCAGGTAAAGGTGTTCCGTCCCGATGTGCCCGTTATTTTGATGACGGCATGGGGAAGTATCCAGCTTGCCGTGCAGGGTATGCAGGCCGGCGCATTCGATTTCATAACCAAGCCTTGGAACAATGCTGCTCTTTTGCAGCGCATCGAGACGGCCCTTGAGCTTACGGCCGCCCCGAAAGAGGTGCCGGAAGAACAGACTACCGCATTGAATCGCAGCCATATTATAGGTAAGTCCAAAGGGTTGATGGAAGTGTTGAACACAGTGGCCCGCATAGCCCGTACCAATGCTTCGGTGCTGATTACGGGCGAAAGCGGAACGGGCAAGGAGCTGATTGCCGAAGCCATCCATATCAACAGCCAACGTGTGAAGCAGCCTTTTGTCAAGGTGAACCTTGGTGGCATCTCGCAGAGCTTGTTCGAGAGCGAGATGTTCGGCCATAAGAAAGGGGCGTTTACCGATGCCAGCGCCGACCGTATAGGGCGTTTTGAAATGGCAAATAAAGGTACTATCTTCCTCGACGAGATTGGTGACCTCGACCCTTCCTGCCAGGTGAAACTGCTGCGCGTGCTTCAAGACCAGACATTCGAAGTGCTGGGCGATAGCCGTCCCCGCAAAGTCGATGTGCGCGTTGTGTCCGCCACTAATGCAGACCTCCGCAAGATGGTGTCCGAACGTACTTTCCGTGAAGACCTTTTTTACCGTATCAACCTGATTACCGTAAAACTGCCCTCCTTGCGGGAGCGCCGTGAGGATATACCTTTGCTGGCACGTCATTTTGCCGACCGTCAGGCAGAGGTGAACGGCTTGCCGCGTACGGATTTCTCGGCCGACGCTCTGAATTTCCTTTCCCGCCTGCCTTATCCGGGCAACATTCGTGAGTTGAAGAATCTGGTGGAGCGTACCATTCTGGTCAGCGGCAAGCCGGTGCTGGATGCCGCGGATTTCGATGCCCAATATCTGCGTCACGACGAACCGGCCAAAGCTGCCGAAGGTACTTCTTTTGCAGGTATGACCTTGGATGAAATAGAGCGGCAGACTATTTTGCAGGCGTTGGAACAGCATAAAGGGAATCTCAGTCAGGTGGCAGTGTCATTAGGCATCAGCCGCGCTGCGCTTTACAGACGTTTGGAAAAATATAATATTCAAGTCCCGTGCGCATAAAATTCTTTTTCTTCATACTTGTCCTTTTTCTGCTCGGTCTGGGTGGAATGCTGGTATATTTGCTGAGTGGGAAGCCGCTTTTGTATCTGTACGTATTGGAGGGGCTCATCGGGTTTATCCTTATCTATCTGATAGTATTCTATAATAAGATAGTGAAGCCGATGAACACCATAGGCAGCGGTATGGAGTTGCTGCGCGAGCAGGATTTCAGTAGCCGTCTCAGCCGGGTAGGGCAGTACGAGGCAGACCGCATTGTGAATATCTTTAACCGAATGATGGAGCAGCTCAAGAATGAACGGTTGCGCATGCGCGAGCAGAATCACTTCTTGGATTTGTTGATTCAGGCATCTCCAATGGGGGTTATTATCCTGACAATGGACGATGAAGTGTCGCAACTGAATCCGATGGCGGTAAAGATGCTCGGTGTCCGTATGGAGGAGGCGATGACAAAACGGCTGGACCAGATGGACTCCCCGTTGGCTGCCGAACTTTCGTCTATTCCCAAAGACGAGACGGCGGTGGTCCGTCTCAATGATGCGAATATTTATAAATGCACCCATTCTTCTTTTATTGACAGAGGGTTCAAACATCCTTTTTTCTTGATAGAGCGTATGACGGAAGAAGTGATGCGTGCCGAGAAGCGTGCCTATGAAAAGGTAATCCGCATGATAGCTCATGAAGTGAACAATACCACTGCGGGCATCACTTCCACACTCGATACAGTGGAGCAGGCACTTTCTACAGAAGATGATATGGAGGACATCTGCGACGTGATGCGCGTCTGTACGGAGCGTTGTTTCTCGATGAGCCGTTTCATTACCCGTTTTGCAGATGTGGTAAAGATACCTGAACCTACCCTGGCACCCGTCCAACTGAATGAGTTGGTGTCCATGTGCAAGCGTTTCATGGAAGGAATGTGCAATGACCGCAATATAGAGCTACGTCTGGAATGCGACCCGGAGGTGGGAATGGTGCGTATGGATGCTTCTCTTTTTGAGCAGGTGCTTGTGAATATCATCAAGAATGCCGCCGAAAGTATAGAGGGGGACGCCGGAGAAAACGGACAGCAAGGTGAGATAATAGTAAGGACCACTGCCCCCGCTTCTGTCGAAGTCGTTGACAATGGTCCGGGGATAAGTAAAGAGACCGAAGCTAAACTCTTCAGCCCCTTCTTTTCCACCAAGCCGAACGGGCAGGGAATTGGCCTGGTGTTTATCCGGGAAGTTTTGAGCCGTCATGGTTGCACGTTCTCCTTACGTACCTACAACGATGGATTGACCCGCTTCCGTATACTATTTAATTGAAAATTGAAAGTTTTACCTTTCACCTTTCAATTTTCAATTTTTACCTTTCGCCTTTCCATTTTTAAAGAATTCTTTTGCATACTCCTCCAGTATCTTTTTAATGCCTTGGCCGATGGTTGCATAGTCTTTCTCGTCCAGATTGGCGAGTGAGGCGCGTACGCTCCATTCGGGGCCGTCAAAACCACCGCCGTTCAGCAGCACCAGAGAGGTTTCTTTGGCAAGGCGGAAGACTACGTTCAGCGGGCTGTAGGTACGTTTCAGATATTCTACAAAGTCGTCCCCATAGAACTTCTTTGCCCAAACCAGCATGTCGATTTCTGTATAATAACCTACGCGCAACGGGTCTTCCGTCAGCGTGAAACCGGTATTTTCCCAAAGGGCATGCAATCGGCGGCGGATAATCTCCTGCATCTTTTGCTTGTATTTGTTTTCCTTGTCCAGCAGGGCAAAGGCGGCGAAAAGGCCCATCTGCATCTGTTGTGGCAATGACAGTCCGGCGGTATGGTTCAGTGCCACCTGACGGCTGTCGGCAACCATACGGTCGATAAACTTCAGTTTTTCAGGTTCCAGAGTGAGGGTGGAGTAGCGGTGGTGCAGAATCTCCCGTTTCTCTTTCGGCAGTTTGGCTATCAGCTTGTCGAACAGATTGAATTCGTGCAGGGCGATGACCGCATTGCGCCATCCGGTGGCACCGAAGTATTTGGAGAATGAATAGACGCAAAGCGTATTGTAGGGAATTTCTGCCATGAACGAACGGAAGTGCGGACTGAATGTACCGTATACGTCGTCTGTAATAATCATCAGATTAGGGTTGTCATTTCTGACGATACTCACGATGCGCGCCATTGTATCCGGACTGAGTGTGTAGCTGGGCGGATTACTGGGATTGGTGACAAAGAGGGCCTTGATTTTAGGGCTTTTCAAGCGGTCTATGTCTTCGTCGCTGTACTGCCAGAGGTGCATCCCTTCGTTATTCATGCGGTTGGCATGTATTTTGGTCACTCGAAACTGGTAGCGGCTGAGTTGTGGGATTTCAATATAGGGGGTAAAGGCAGGAACCATGAGGACGATGCCGTCCCCTTTGTTCAGCAGGAAGTTTTCCTGCAGGGAGTCGAAGATGTAGCACATGGCGGCTGTTCCACCTTCGGTGGCAAACAGGTCATAGGCACCCCGGGGAGGACGGTTGTCGCACATCTCTTGCGAAAGGTAATCTTGCACAAGGATTTCCGTAAAATGAAGGATGCGGTCGGGCACGGGATACTGGTCGCCTACAATGCTTTCGGCCCATTCGTGTACAAGGCTGTCGGGGTCGGCGGCATGCTGCATCAGCAGGTAGTTGTAGGTTTGTTCCAGCAATTTGGCGCCCGGTGCGTTATTGTTCTTTTTCAGGAAGGCTTCGAAGCGGGAGGCAATGCCTTTTTTTTCGGGGATGCCTGCAATGCCCTCGGGCAAATCCATGATGCGACGGCACTCTTCCAGGCCGAAGCTTCCCAACAGGAAGAAGGCTTCGCGTGGAGCGGTTGCAATCCAGTTGGGGTTGCCGCGCCCTGCGTTCAGCATGGTACGGGCGGTTTTCTTCAGACTCTCGTCTGCCATGTCTATCAGGCGGTTCTTCAGTTCGAAAGGACTGATAGATTCCATTTTCTTTTCTAAAAGTTTTGTATCCATAAGCTCAAGTTTAGGTTCGTTATTTATTGTTTTCAGTCATTCGGTGAATAATCTCTGTTCATGTGGCGGACTATTTCTTTCCTTGCTTGAAATTAATCGTCCGATATATGTTTCCTTTTCGTCCGACAGTTGTTGAATCATCGTCCGACAACTGTTGAATTATCGTCCGACAGCTGTCGGACGAATAGCTATTAGTGAATGGGTATATAGTCGCTTGCATTTCCGGCAATAATTCTTTGAATGGTTCGGATTAGTAAGTATCGGCACAGAATCGTCTTATAGTAGCAAAACGATGACTACACCCCATATTATTAATAAGGTATTGCCCACGGCATAGGTCACGGTGTATCCCAGAGCAGGTGTCTCGCTCTCAACGGCATCCTGCACTGCGCCTAAAGCGGCCGTAGTGGTACGTGCCCCCGCGCAGACGCCCAAAGCCAGTGCCGGATGGAACTTGAAAACATACCTTGCCAGCAGCAAGCCGATAATCAGCGGCAGGGCGGTGGCGGCTGCTCCCACCAGAAACAGGCTGATACCTACGTCGTGGAAGCCCTGCACGAAACTGGGACCTGCCGAAATGCCCACTACCGCAATGAACATGTTCAGACCGACATTGTTCAACACCCATTGCGAAGGTTCGGGAATGCGCCCGAAGGTGGGGTGCTTACTGCGGAGCCAGCCGAAGAACAAGCCCGCAATCAATGCGCCGCCGCTTGTGCTCAAGCTGATGGGGATGCCGCCGATATGGACGGAAAGTGCTCCGAACAAACCTCCGACAAGGATACCCAGGCCTACGAATATCATATCCGTCTGGTTGGTAGGGCGGTCTATATACCCCAGACGTTTGGCTGCTGCTTCCACTTCCTGCCTGGTACCTACCACTTCGATGACGTCGCCGGCATCTACTACCGTTTGTGCCAGCACGGGAATGGATATTCCGGTGCGCTTGATGCTCCGGATACTGACACCGTGCATGAACTTTTCCCTTCGGATAACTGCAACCGTCTTGCCGGCAACCGTCTTGCGTGTGATTGTAACCGGTAACTTTTCGGCAGGAAAATCCAGGAGCTGGGCATCTTGTACTTCCGGCCCTATCCAGCTTTCTTCGCCTATGATGTATTCGCGGCGTCCGCTTAGCACTACTTCGTCTCCCGGCTCTATCTGTATGTTCATGCTGACTTCCACCACAACTCCGGATTTGCGGAGGCGTTCCACAAATAGACGTTTGTCGTGCTGCCGGAAGTAGACTTCCAGGTCAATCACCCGCTTTCCATTCTTGAACCATTCGTTTTCGACCCGGTAGGCACGGAAAGTGACGGGGCGTGCCGCCGGCATGAATCCCGGTTCGTCAGCCAGAGAGCTGCCCATCTTCGCCTCCAGTTCCTTGCAGGCGGCTTTCACCTTTTCCAGCCCGCCCAGCATCTTGGGACCGATGGATGATAGGACCCATGCCGAGCCTGCCGTACCGAAAATGTAGGTGACGGCGTAGGATACGGGAATGATGTTGACGTAACTTTGTCGTTGGGCCTCGTCCAGTCCCATATTGGCCATGGTGTCTTCTGCCACTCCGATGACGGCGGAGATGGTTTGCGAACCGGCCAGCAGTCCGGCAGCTTCACCGGCATTGTAGCCCATCATCAGGGCCAGCAGCCAGGTCACTAACAGTACGGATACACACATCAGTACGGCAAAGCCCACTTGGGGCAATCCGTCCTTTTTCAGTCCGCGGAAGAACTGGGGACCCACTTTATAGCCCACGGCAAAAAGGAAAAGCAGAAAAAATACCGACTTTATCGGACCCGGTACGGCTATATTCAGTTGCCCTACCAGTACGCCTACAAGCAGTACACTGGTCACTGTGCCCAGCGTAAACTTACCGATACGCAGTTTCCCCAGCCAGAATCCCAGGAATATAGTGAGGAAAATGGCAAGTTCGGGGCGTTCCCTGAGCTGGTTGAAAATCCATTCCATAATCAAGTTGTTTAGGTTATATATTGGTTGTTCCGATGCTTTCTGGAGCGTCGTTTCGCTATACAACGGCTTTTAACGGGAAGTGTTTTATACAAAAGGAGTTTTTTAGAACATTTATTCCGTAAAACCGAACTTTAAGAAAAAGTTTTCTTCCGTACCTTTGCCATCCAAATTAGGTAAAACAAGGTATGAAGTTGTTTTTTAGGGTATTTCTGCTTATCCAGCTGGTTACTCTTCCATTGAGAGCACAATATATGGTGCAAGGCGTTGTCACCGATTCGTTGACGAAGGAGCCGTTGCCTTATACGTCAGTTTATCTGAAAGGAACTACGGAGGGAGGGATGACGGACAATAACGGCCGTTTTTCCTTCAAGACCTATCGCCCGGAGGCCACGCTGGTCATTTCGGCCGTGGGATATAATGAATATGTCCGGCTGATTCATCCTGCAAAGTCTTCTAAGTTCAATATAGCCCTTTCGCCAGCCACTTATGCACTGGATGAGGTGGTGGTGAAGCCGAAACGTGAACGGTATAAGAAAAAGGATAATCCCGCAGTGGAGTTTGTACGCAAGATGATAGAGCATCGGGATGACTACTCGCCCGACGAACGCGACTTCTGGAAACGTGACCGCTATGAAAAGATGACTTTTGCCATCAATAACTTCGACAGCTTGAAGCAACAGAAGTGGCTTTACCGTAAGTTCAAGTTTCTGACGGATTATGTCGATACCTCTGCCGTTACCGGCAGGCCGGTACTGGCCATCTCCAACCGTGAGTTGCTTGCCACAGACTATTACCGCAAGTCTCCGCATAGCCGGAAACAGTGGGTCACCACCCGCAGGCAGGCAGGAGTGGACGAAATGCTTTCCCAGCAGGGTATGGAGCAGGCTATCAGTGTCACCATGACCGATGTAGACCTTTATGAGAACAACATCACCTTGTTCACCAATAAGTTTGTCAGTCCGCTTTCCTCCCTTGGGCCGTCTTTCTACAAATATTATCTGATGGATACGCTTACCGTTGCCGGAAAGCCTTGTGTTGACTTGACATTTGTCCCTTTCAACTCCGAGTCGTTCGGTTTTACGGGACATTTATACGTCATGCTGGACAGTACCTATTTTGTAAAGCGTGCCGTCATGAACTTTCCTCAGAAAATAAATCTGAACTTTGTGGACTACATGAAGATTGAACAGAATTTTGACCGCGCGGAGGACGGTACGAGGCAGTTGCTCAATGAGAGTATCACTACGGAGTTCAAGTTGGTGGACAATAGTGACGGTATTTATGCCAAGCGGGATGTGTATTACAGAAATTATCAGTATGAACCGGATGACAAGGCTCTGCAGGCTTTCCGAAAAGCGGAAAAGGTGATTGAAGAGACATCGGCTTCCGGCTATTCGGAAGCATATTGGGATGCCAACCGCCAGGTGGAGGTCAGCAAGAAAGAGACTTCGGTGGACAAGATGATGGCCCAGTTGCGCAGCTATCCCGTTTATTTCTGGACGGAGAAAGTGTTGAAGGTGCTGTTCACGGGGTATATTCCCGCTCCGAAGGAAAAAGAACCTTTGTTCTATATCGGTATGATGAATACCACTATCAGCGGAAATACACTGGAAGGGGTGCGCTTGCGTGCCGGCGGTATGACGACGGCATGGCTCAATCCGCATTTGTTCGGCAGGGGCTATATGGCATACGGTTTTCGCGACCATCGTGTAAAGGGACTCGCCGAACTGGAATATTCTTTTCATAGGAAGAAGGAATATGCCAATGAATTTCCTATACATTCGTTGAAGCTCCGTTACTTGTCAGATGTCAATCAATATGGACAACACTATCTTTATACCAGTCAGGACAATGTTTTTCTTGCTTTGAAACGTCAGAAGGATGACCGTATCGGTTATCAGCGGAAGGCGGAACTGACCTATACCAATGAGTTCCATTCCGGTTTTTCCGTACAGATGACGACGCGTCTGCGTAAAGATGAATCATCCCATCTGATTCCTTTCGTCAAGCAGGATGACCGTAATACGTATGTAAAAAGTATTTCGACCAGTGAGCTGGAATTGAAGCTGCGCTATGCTCCCAACGAGAAATTCTTCCAGACCCAATGGAACCGCTTCCCCGTTTCGCTGGATGCTCCGGTCTTTTCGCTTACGCATACCATGGCTGCCAAAGGGGTACTGGGAGGAGACTATACCTATCACTATACGGAAGCGGGTTTTCAAAAGCGTTTCTGGTTCTCGGCATTCGGTTATACGGACGTTATCCTGAAAGCCGGAAAAGTCTGGAATAAAGTCCCTTTTCCTCTGCTCATCATTCCCAATGCGAACTTGTCCTATACCATACAGCCTGAGTCTTATTCACTGATGAATGCCATGGAATTCATGAACGATGAATACGCTTCCTGGGATGTGACCTATTACTTGAACGGCTGGCTCTTCAACCGTATTCCTTTGTTGAAAAAGTTGAAATGGCGTGAAGTACTTTCCTGCCGCGGCTTGTATGGGAATTTGAGTGATAAGAATAATCCGGCTTTTCAGCAGGATTTGTTCCGTTTTCCTGCTGGAAGTACCACCATGGGACATACGCCATACGTAGAGGCAGGTGTAGGCATTGAAAATATTTTCAAGGTGTTGCGTGTCGATTATGTATGGCGTCTGACTTACCGAAATTTACCGGATGTAGACAAATCCGGGCTCAGAATCAGTCTACACATGACATTTTAACTTAAATCTTACTAATAGGACATTAAATCGGATAAAATGACTAATCCCAATTGAGTAAAATACCCTAAATTTGAGCAATTTTTTAAACTCTAAATAATACAATGGCAATGAAAGAAAACATTAAGCCGGCAACCGGACGCTTGGGCGTGCTGGTAGTCGGAGTAGGTGGTGCGGTTGCAACCACCATGATTACCGGTACATTAGCTGCTCGCAAGGGCTTGGCAAAAGCTATAGGCTCAATCACACAAATGGCTGCTATGCGCATGCAGGATGGCAAAGAGAAACTTATCAAAGACATAGTGCCTTTGGCTGATTTGAATGATATCGTTTTCGGCGGTTGGGACATTTTCCCGGACAACGCCTACGAAGCTGCTATGTATGCCGAGGTTTTGAAAGAGAAAGACTTGAATTTGGTAAAAGACGAACTGCAAGCCATCAAGCCGATGCCTGCTGCATTCGACCACAATTTTGCAAAACGTTTGAACGGTACGTATATTAAGAAGGCTGCTACTCGCTGGGAAATGACAGAGCAGTTGCGTGAGGATATCCGTAACTTCAAGGCAGCCAATAACTGCGAGCGTATTGCTGTGCTGTGGGCTGCAAGTACCGAAATATATATTCCGCTGTCCAAAGAGCACGAATCTCTCGCTGCTTTGGAGCAGGCAATGAAGGAAAACAATACTGAAGTTATCTCTCCGAGTATGTGCTATGCATATGCTGCCATTGCAGAAGGCGCTCCGTTTATTATGGGTGCTCCTAATCTGTGTGTGGATACTCCGGCTATGTGGGAATTCTCCAAGAAAATGAATGTGCCCATTTCCGGTAAGGACTTCAAGAGTGGCCAGACTTTGATGAAGACGGTGCTTGCTCCGATGTTCAAGACCCGTATGCTGGGTGTAAGCGGCTGGTTCTCTACGAATATTCTGGGTAACCGTGACGGCGAGGTACTCGACCAACCGGAGAACTTCAAGACAAAAGAGGTCAGCAAGCTGTCTGTTATCGACAATATCTTCGAACCGGAGAAATATCCTGACTTGTACGGTGATGTTTATCATAAGGTACGCATCAACTACTATCCTCCTCGTAAGGATAACAAGGAAGCATGGGACAACATCGATATTTTCGGCTGGATGGGCTATCCGATGGAAATCAAGGTTAACTTCCTGTGCCGTGACTCCATTCTTGCTGCTCCCATCGCGCTCGACTTGGTTATTTTCAGTGATTTGGCATTGCGTGCAGGCATGTGCGGCATCCAGACGTGGCTGTCTTTCTTCTGCAAGAGCCCGATGCACGATTTCGAGCATGAGCCGGTACACGATTTGTTCCAGCAATGGCGCATGGTGAAAGAGACTCTCCGCAACATGGTGGGTGAAACAGCACCGAGTTATCTGGATTAAAAAAACAGTGATAAGGTGATAAAAATAAGGTGGTAAGGTGATAGAGTGATAGCACTTTACCACTTTATCACTTTTATTACTTTATTGCATTTATCACTTTACCGTTTTTATCGCATTTATCACCTCATTACTTTTTTGATGAAGAAACCCTCCCTCCTCCCAGTCATTATCGGTACGGGCTTTGGCTCGGGCTTTTCTCCTTTTGCACCCGGCACTGCGGGAGCTTTGCTGGCTACGCTTATCTGGTTCGGGTTGTCTTATCTGGTTTCAAGTGTCTGCCTTTTGTGGCTGACAGTAGCATTGATTTTGGTATTTACACTTGCCGGTATCTGGGCTGCCAACCGCCTGGAGGTATCTTGGGGCGAAGACCCTTCGCGCGTGGTGGTCGATGAAATGGTCGGTGTGTGGATTGCTTTGCTTGCGGCGCCCGCCGGACATGTATGGTATGCATTGGGAGCATTTGTCTTGTTCCGCTTGTTTGATATATTCAAGCCCTTGGGCATTCGCCGTATGGAAAGTCTGCCGGGTGGAATCGGGGTAATGATGGACGATATTCTGTCTGGAGTCTACGGATTTATAATTTTGATTGTGGCAAGATGGATAATCAGTTGAAATCAAATGGCAAAGGTGTGTCGTGGCGCCATTCTGTCTGGATCTTCTTCAAGGCCCAGATTTCTGCGCAATTCGCAAGCTTTGTCGATTTTCTGGTGACTATCCTTCTGGTAAAGGCTTTTGCTGTTTTTTATCTTTATGCCACATTCACGGGTTCCGTGGTAGGAGGCATTGTAAACTGTGCCATTAATTACGGATGGGTGTTCCATGCCGAAGACTGTAAGAAAACGCATGTTGCCGTGAAATATCTCTTTGTCTGGGGAGGCAGCATTATACTGAATACCTGGGGCACTTTTGCACTGACCGAGTGGCTTACGGGCATGACATGGGTCAATGGATTGTTGGGATATTATATCGACAATGTATTTATTCTGTCAAAGATAATTGTAGCAGTGCTGGTAGCTTTTTTTTGGAACTACCATCTGCAACGTTTTTTCGTTTATCGTAATCACAATATAAAAGGCTTTTTGAAACATTATTTAGAGAACAAAAAAGACGAATATGAATTATAGAGATTGGTTGCAGCAGGTGATATACAAGATTATCAATCCTGTGGTGCATGGTATGATTAGAATTGGCATTACGCCTAACTTTATTACGACTACGGGGCTGGTGCTGAATATCGTGGCGGCTGCCTTGTTTGTGTATGCCGGGGTGTACAAGAGTGGTGAACTGGCCTATGTAGGCTGGGGAGGCGGTATTGTGCTCTTTGCCGGGTTGTTTGACATGATGGACGGACGTGTGGCACGCGTGGGTAAAATGAGTTCTACTTTCGGTGCGCTCTACGACTCCGTACTCGACCGTTACAGCGAGCTCGTGACATTGTTCGGCATCTTCTATTACCTGATGCTGCAAGGCTATTTGTGGGGCTCCATCATTACATTCATTGCGCTGATAGGCTCGCTGATGGTGAGTTACGTGCGTGCCCGTGCCGAAGGCTTGGGACTGGAGTGTAAAGTCGGTTTCATGCAGCGCCCCGAACGCGTTGTGCTGACTGCCCTCGGTGCCATGTTCTGCGGTATCTTTGGTGATTGTACTTTATTCGACCCGATGCTGATACTAATTGTGCCTATGGCAGTGATTGCAATATTGGCGAATTTGACGGCATTTGCCCGCTTGGCGCATTGCTATAAACTACTGAAAGACAAGGAATGAAAAATAGTTTGTTTCCCTCTGTGAGAGAGGCAGTGCTGGTGATTGTCATCACAGCGTTTTTCCTGATTCTGACAGCGGTCTGTATCGGGCTTCGTCCGGAACATTTCCTGATGGGGGGTGTATTTCTGTTATTGTTCTTTGCCGGACAGACAACCCGTAAGTTGGCAGTGGCGCTGTTGCCGTTTTTCATATTCGGCATTTCGTATGACTGGATGCGCGTATATCCCAATTACCAGGTGAATCCCATTGATGTAAAAGGACTTTATGAGGCAGAAAAATCCCTTTTTGGCTTGTCTGTAGACGGTGCTGTCCTTATCCCTTGTGAGTATTTTGCTTTGAACCATTGTCCTGTTGCCGATTTCTTTGCCGGGATATTCTATCTCTGTTGGGTACCGGTTCCCATTGCATTCGGGGTGTGGCTCTATCTGAAGGGTGACCGTAAGGTATATCTTCGTTTTGCGATGGTGTTCCTGCTGGTTAATCTCATCGGTTTTGCCGGCTATTACATCCATCCCGCTGCTCCGCCCTGGTATGCCATGAATTATGGTTTCGAGCCGATACTCGACACTCCGGGCAATGTGGCCGGCTTAGGACGTTTTGACGAATTGCTGGGATGCTCCATCTTCAACTCCATTTACGGAAGGAATGCCAATGTATTTGCAGCAGTGCCCTCGCTCCATGCCGCCTATATGGTGGTGGCTTTGGCCTACGCGGTTATGGACCGCAGCAAAAAGTGGTTGATAGCGTTGTTTGCGGTGATTATGGTCGGTATTTGGTGGACGGCTGTCTATTCGGGACACCATTATCTGATTGATGTGATGCTGGGCATCTCTTGTGCATTGCTGGGTATTTTTGTTTTTGAGAAAGGACTGATGAAGTGGGGAGCGTTCGGACGCTTCTTTGAAAGATACAGTCGATACATTAAATAAGGTATACAATGAATAATTTTGTTTTTTATAGTCCTACAGAGTTTGTCTTTGGCAAGAATACTGAAGTGCAAGTCGGTGCATTGGCGCGTAAGTATGGTGCACAAAAAGTGATGATAGTATATGGAGGCGGTTCTGTTGTACGGAGTGGTCTGCTGGATAGAGTGAAGCAATACTTGCAGGAAGCCGGTGTGGCTTATTGCGAAATGGGAGGTGTCCAGCCCAATCCCATTGACGGTAAGGTGTACGAAGGTATTCAGCTTTGCCGTCGTGAGCAGGTGGATATGATGCTTCCTGTGGGAGGTGGTTCGGTCATAGATACGGCAAAGGCCATTGCTGCCGGAGCCCTCTATGATGGGGACTTCTGGGATTTCTTTATCGGTCGTGCCAAGGTGGAGAAAGCGTTGAAAGTAGCCGTGGTGCTGACTATCCCGGCTGCCGGAAGCGAGGGTTCGGGCAATACGGTAATTACCAAGACAGAGACACTCCAAAAACTGGGTCTCTGTGCCCCCGAGCATTTGCGTCCCGTATTTTCCATCATGAATCCTGAACTGACCTACACCCTCCCGGCTTATCAGACGGCTTGTGGCATTGCCGACATGATGGCCCACATCATGGAGCGTTACTTCACGAATACACCGGATGTGGAAATCAGCGACCGGCTTTGTGAAGGCACCTTGACAGCTATCATTAAAGAAGCTTACCGGGTGAAACAGCAACCGGACAACTATGCCGCGCGTGCCAACATTATGTGGTGCGGCACTGTGGCGCATAACGGAACTTGTGGGGTAGGGCGTGAGGAAGACTGGGCATCCCATGCACTGGAACATGAAATCAGTGCTATCTATAATGTAGCCCACGGTGCCGGCTTGGCTGTAATCTTCCCTGCCTGGATGGCTTTTATGGCAGAACATAATCCGGCAAAGATAGCCCAGTTTGCCCATCGTGTTTTTGATATACCCAAGTCCGAAGATTTGGAAGAGATGGCTTTGGCAGGTACTGCCCGACTGAAACACTTTTTCCGTTACATGGGCTTGCCGGTTAGCTTTAAGGAGTTGGGTATCGAGCATCCCGATATAGACCGTATGCTCGTCAGTCTGCGGCGCAATAAAGGCGAACTGCTTGGCAACTACGTGAAGCTGACCATGACTGATTGCAGGGAAATCTATCGTTTGGCTTTATAACGAAAGGCATGTTTGGGGAGAGCTCCCCCAAAGCAAGAGCTAAAAAAGACGGCGAAGATAAATACCCTTCGCCGTCTTTTTTATTTGATTTCGATTTCTTCCTTCATGTCTATCTCTTCCCCTTGCAGGTCGTAGAATACATATTCCAGGAATGCTAATTTCTGGTTTGGAATAATCTTGATACCGAATCCGTACTTCATCTGCCACTTCCGTTTCAAGGAGACGAGTCCCTGATTGACGTAGGCTGCGATGTACGGGTGGATGTGTAACGAGAATTTCTTTATCTTCAATTTGTTGACCAGGTAGTCAATCTTACTCTCTAAGGTGTCCGTAAAGAGGATGGACGATTTGATGGTGCCTTTACCGAAGCAGGTGGGGCAGGTTTCCGTCGTATTTACATCCATAGCCGGGCGTACACGCTGGCGTGTAATCTGCATCAGTCCGAATTTACTGAGCGGCAGGATGTTGTGACGTGCTCTGTCTTTCTGCATGTTGGCACACATACGTTCGTAAAGCTTCTGTCGGTTTTCGGCTTCATTCATGTCGATGAAGTCCACCACGATGATACCACCCATATCCCTTAGTCTGAGCTGGCGTGCCAGTTCGTCGGCTGCACCCAGATTCACTTCCAGTGCGTTGGCCTCCTGCCCGTTGGCATTCTTGGTGCGGTTACCGCTGTTCACGTCTACTACGTGAAGCGCCTCAGTATGCTCAATAATCAGGTAGGCACCACTTTTGTATGAAATGGTCTTGCCGAATGACGACTTGATTTGTTTGGTGATACCAAAATTGTCGTAAATGGGGAGTTGACCTTTGTACAGCTTCACAATTCCTGCCCGTTCAGGGGCGATGAGGGTTACGTAATCCTTGATTTCGTGGTACACAGCCTCGTTGTTCACGTGGATGTTTTCGAAGGAAGGATTGAACAAGTCGCGCAACAGTCCTACGGCACGGCTGGTTTCTTCGTAAATCAGTGTCGGAAATTTGGTGGCCTTCTGTACTTTTGTAATGGCATCTTCCCAATGTTTCAGTAATACTTTAAGCTCTCCGTCGAGCTCGGCAACACGTTTTCCTTCGGCCACGGTGCGGACGATGACGCCGAAGTTTTTCGGCTTGATACTCATCAACAGTTGCTTGAGGCGTGCGCGCTCTTCGCTCGATTTAATTTTTTGTGATACGGAAACCTTGTCATTGAAGGGAATCAGCACGAGGTATCTTCCGGCAAAGGAAAGTTCGGAAGTCAGTCGCGGCCCTTTGGTAGAGATAGGTTCCTTGACAATTTGCACCACTACTTCTTGTCCCACCTTGAGTGTGTTGGAAACCGTTCCGTCCTTTTCAAGGTCGGGAAGTATGGTTGCTTTGGTAATGGGATTCAGCTTCTTCTTGTCGCTTAAAGTTTGCTTTACGTACTTCTCTAACGAGTTAAATTGAGGACCCAGGTCCAGATAATGAAGAAAAGCGTCTTTCTCGTAACCCACGTCCACGAAGCAGGCATTCAGGCCGGGCATCAATTTCTTGACGCGTCCCAAATACATGTTGCCCACCGAAAAGGAGATGTTTCTTCCTTCGCTCTGGAGTTCCACCAGCTGCTTGTCTTCAAGCAGTGCAATGGATACCTCTTTGGGCTGTACGTCTACAACGAGTTCGCTTGTCACAATAATTGGCTTTTAAATGATTCAATTTACTACTTAAACAAAGAACAAACCCGCGAGACATTTTGCTTCACAAGTTTGTTCTTTATTTTGTCCTTCAGACTAAAAATTACTTTTTGCTTTTATGTCTGTTCTTTCTTAGTCTTTTTTTACGCTTGTGCGTAGACATTTTATGTCTTTTTTTCTTCTTTCCGCTTGGCATAGCTTCAAAATTTTTATGGGTTAATACTATTGTTTATTATTTCTTCACTGAGAGGGTGAACGTTTTTGCAGGCTTAAATGCCGGAATGTTATGTTCCGGAATGATTATTGTAGTGTTCTTGGAGATGTTGCGAGCAGTTTTCTGAGCTCTTTTCTTCACTACAAAACTACCAAACCCGCGGAGGTAAACATTTTCATCTTTGGATAAAGATGCCTTTACTGCGTCCATGAATGCTTCAACGGTTGTAAGTACGGTTGTCTTATCAATTCCGGTGTTCTTTGTAATTTCGTTTACAATATCAGCTTTAGTCATTTTTCTTTAAAAAAAATATTATTACTATAGTTTTCCTAATTTTTTGGACTGCAAATATATAGCTTTTCCGTGGCTCTAAAAAATATATTTCGGACAATTTTCTAAAAAAGTCTTGGCATTAAGCTTTGTTAGGCTGAAAATGAAGTATTTTTGCAGCATGAATATTTTTAGCGGAACATTGTTGGATTGGTATGCGGAGAACAAACGCGACCTTCCGTGGCGAAATACCACGGACCCTTATCTGATATGGATTTCTGAAATCATCTTACAACAGACAAGAGTGGCGCAGGGTTATGAGTACTTTTTGCGTTTCATAAAACGCTTCCCGGATGTGGCGTCGCTGGCTGCTGCGTCCGAGGACGAAGTGATGAAATATTGGCAGGGCCTGGGGTACTATTCGCGTGCCCGCAACCTGCATGCCGCAGCCAAAAGCATGAAGGGTACATTTCCGAAAACCTATGCAGAGGTACGTGCCTTGAAGGGAGTGGGGGATTATACGGCAGCGGCCATCTGCTCCTTTGCCTATGATATGCCTTATGCGGCGGTCGACGGGAATGTGTATCGGGTGCTTTCCCGCTATTTCGGCATTGATGTTCCCATTGATTCTACCGAAGGGAAAAAGACTTTTACCGCTTTGGCGGGAGAGGTGCTCGATAAATCCAGGCCGGCAGATTATAACCAGGCAATTATGGACTTCGGAGCCGTGCAGTGTACGCCGCAGTCGCCCAACTGTCTGTTTTGCCCTTTGTCCGGCAGCTGCCGGGCATTGTCTGAAGGAAAAGTGCAGCAACTGCCCGTGAAGCAGCACAGAACCAAGACCACCAACCGCTATTTTAATTATATATATGTACGCATGGGCGCGCATACCTTGATACATAAGAGGACGGAGGACGATATCTGGAAAAATCTCTTTGAATTGCCTCTGGTTGAAACGGAAAAAGATTTATCCGAAGAGGAATTTCTGGCATGTCCGCAGTTTCACGCGCTGTTTGCAGAGGGAGAGGTGCGGATGGTCCGTACACTGCTTCGGGGGGTGAAGCATGTATTGTCCCACAGAGTGATTTACACCAACTTCTACGAGGTTACTCTGCCCGATAATTCGAGCTCCTTCTCAAGTTACCAACGGGTTGCAGTCGAAGATTTGGACCGTTATGCGGTACCCCGGCTGATACATGCTTTCTTGGAGAAATATGTATAAAAGTTGTTCGTATTCTTGCATGGTGTGAATATTCTCGTTAATTTTGGCAGCAAATTAATAAAATAGAAGCTTATGTCAGTAAATAAAGTGATATTGATAGGAAATGTGGGACAAGACCCTAAAATAACCTATTATGAAGGTGGAAACTGTGTTGCCCAGCTTTCTTTGGCCACTACGGAGAAAGGATACACTTTGCAGAATGGTACGCAGATTCCGGACCGTACCGAATGGCATAACCTGATATTCCGTGGCCGTTTAGGCGAAATCGTTGAGAAATATGTGCATAAAGGCGATAAACTTTACGTGGAAGGTAAGATACGTACCCGTTCTTACGATGACCAGGGAGGCATCAAGCGCTATGTGACTGAGATATTTGTCGACAATATGGAGATGCTGACTCCGAGAACGGCAACTCCCGGTGCCGCCCCTTATGCGCCGCAGGCGGGAGCCGCCCCCCAGCCACAACAACCAGTACAACCGCAGGCTGCCCCTGCACAAGATAACCCGACGGACGACTTGCCGTTCTAATTGTTTAACTAAAACCAAAATCTTTGGACCCAGACGCTTATTTATGCCAGTTGGCAGATGTTTTTAACGGTATATCCGTACAGACTCCTTCTATTTCGGCCGTTGTAGCCATTGTGTTGGCAGGTTTGCTTTTGCTTGTTTCCGGTTTTGCATCAGCTTCCGAAATAGCCTTTTTCTCTCTTTCTCCGTCAGACCTGAATGCAATAGCGGAGAGAAAGCATCCTTCGGATGAGAAAATCAGTAATCTGCTGGACAACAGCGAACGTTTGTTGGCAACGATTCTGATTACGAACAACTTCGTGAATGTAACCATAATCATGCTCTGCAACTTCTTCTTTATGAATGTGTTCCAATTTCATTCTCCCATTGCAGAGTTCCTCATTCTGACAGTAGTCCTTACATTTTTGCTGTTGCTTTTCGGTGAAATCATGCCTAAGATATATTCGGCTCAGAAGACGCTGGCTTTCTGCCGTTTTGCCGCTCCCGGCATCACGTTTTGCCGTTCCGTATTCTATCCGATGGCATCTATGCTGGTACGTTCCACCTCTTTCTTGAACAAGCATATGGTCCGCAAGAACCATAACATATCGGTCGATGAACTCTCGCATGCGTTGGAGCTGACCGACAAGGCAGAGCTTTCGGAGGAGAATAATATTCTGGAAGGTATCATCCGCTTTGGCGGGGAAACGGCCAAGGAGGTCATGACCTCTCGCCTTGATGTGGTGGACCTGGATATCCGTACCCCTTTCAAAGATGTGGTGAAGTGCATCGTAGAGAATGTCTACTCCCGTATTCCCATCTATGCGGATAGCCGTGACAATATCAAGGGGGTGCTTTATATCAAGGATTTGCTTCCCCATCTGAACAAAGGGGATAATTTCCGTTGGCAGTCGCTTATCCGGCCCGCCTATTTTGTGCCCGAAACCAAGATGATTGATGATTTGCTGCGCGATTTCCAGGCAAACAAGATTCATATAGCCATTGTGGTCGATGAGTTCGGTGGTACGTCGGGCATTGTCACCATGGAGGACATTATTGAGGAGATTGTGGGCGAAATTCATGACGAATACGATGATGAAGAACGTACATATGCCGTACTGAATGACCACACTTGGGTATTTGAAGCCAAGACCCAGCTGACTGATTTCTATAAAATAACGAAGATAGACGAGGAAACGTTCGATGAGGTGGCAGGGGATGCCGATACGCTTGCCGGACTTCTGCTGGAACTGAAGGGGGAATTTCCTGCTCTCCATGAAAAGGTGACCTACGGCCGTTATGAGTTTGAGGTGCTGGAGATGGACAACCGCCGTATCCTGAAAGTGAAGTTCACAGTAAATGCCCCGGCAGAACCCAACTCTTCTTCCCTTTAATTTTTAATTATTAATTTTTAAATTGTTCCGTGCCCCTCTTCTTACAACATACCGCTCTTTCCTGCCGATGGGGAATTTGGAAAACGGAGGAATCTCCGGAGGAATTGCTGGCCATGCTTCCTCATCAGGAAGTATACCGGGAAAGTATGCGGCGCTTCACCGCGGCACACCGCCGTTTGGAGTGGCTGGCTGTCCGTGTATTGCTTTACACGCTGTCGGGAGAAGAGAAAGAGATTGCCTATCATCCCAGTGGGAAACCTTATCTGGCGGATGACTCTGCCTCTCTCAGTATTTCGCATACGAAAGGTTATGTGGCTGTTGCCTTGGGATTGCCGGGTCGGGAAGTGGGTGTTGACATCGAGCAGTATGGTGAGCGGGTAAGGAAGGTGGCACATAAATTCATGCGCGAAGATGAACAGCCATCCGTGTTTCGCGGAACCGACACTTGGTCACTGTTGCTGCACTGGTCGGCTAAGGAGACCATGTTCAAATGCCTGAATGCTTCCGAGGTTGATTTTCGCGGGCACATGCGCATTCTGCCTTTTGCTGTAAATGAAAGCGGCGTATTCTCCGCCGAAGAATATCGTACGGTGGAGAAACGCCGGTTCACTATTCATTATTATTTGTTTCCGGATTTTGTCTTGACATTGAGTCTGTAAATTTCTTACAGCCTTTCCAGTTGTACCGTAAAATGTCTCATCAACGGAGCTTCCCAAGTGATGCGAACTCCGCGGGTAATACTTTCCCGCTTGTCATATACATTTTTTAAAGCGGCTGCTACCACATCCATGTGGTTGTCGGTGTACACGCGGCGAGGGATGGCAAGCCGGAGCAAATCCAAGCCGTTGAAGCGGTTTTCGCGGGTCACCGGGTCGCGGTCTGCCAGCAGATAGCCGATTTCACAACCGCGTATGCCTGCTTCTAGATAGAGTTCGGCGGTCAGTGTCTGTGCCGGAAACTCTTCTTTGGGCACGTGTGTCAGCACTTTGGGGGCATCCACAAATATGGCATGGCCGCCTGCGGGACGTTGGTAGGGTATCCCGTACTCATCCAGTTTCATGGCGAGATAGCCCACCTGGTGGATGCGGGTTTCCAGATTGTCGAATTCGGTATTCTCGTCCAGGCCGATAGCAAGGGCGTTCATGTCACGACCGTTCATGCCTCCGTAAGTAAGGTAGCCTTCGAACTGCACGCAGAAGCCTTTGGCACCTTCATACCAGTCTTTCCGGCGGGTGGCTATGAATCCGCCCATGTTGACAATACCGTCTTTTTTGGCACTCATCGTCATACCGTCGGCAAGGTCAAACATCTCGCGGGTAATTTCCTTTATGCTCTTGTTGCGGTAACCTTCTTCTCTCATTTTGATGAAGTAGGCATTTTCCGCAAAGCGTGCCGAGTCAAAGAGAACGGGCTTGCCGTACTTGTCGGCAATGGCGCGGACTTCGCGCAGGTTCTGCATGGAAACCGGCTGGCCGCCTGCAGTGTTGTTGGTTATGGTGACGATGACGAACGGTATCCGTTCGCTATGTTCCTGTAATGCTTTTTCCAGTTTTTTAGGGTCTACATTGCCTTTGAAGGGAATTTCCAGCTGTGTCTGTTTGGCTTCGTCTATGGTGCAGTCCAGAGCCAATGCCCGGCGTCCCTCGATATGTCCTTTGGTGGTGTCGAAGTGGGAGTTTCCCGGCACAATGTCGCCCTCGTGCACCAGATAGGAGAAGAGTACATTTTCGGCAGCGCGTCCCTGGTGGGTGGGGATAATGTATTCAAATCCGGTGAGGCGGGTGATGACTTCTTTCAGTTTGAAGAATGAGGTGGCTCCGGCATAGCTTTCGTCACCCAGCATCATGCCTGCCCATTGGCGGTCGCTCATGGCGCCGGTACCTGAGTCGGTGATGAGGTCGATATAAACTTGTTCCGATTTGAGTTGGAATACGTTGTAGTGGGCTTCTTTCAGCCATTGTTCGCGTTCCTGGCGGGTACTTTTACGGATAGGTTCCACCATTTTGATTTTCCATGCTTCGGCAAATGGTAATTCCATAGACTCTGTATCTTTAATAATTTGACAATAGGTTAACGGATAAACCGATTATTGCGGTTTAATGTGCCGAATTTAGACAAAATCTATGTAATAACCAATTTAAATATGACTTTTTGTAATGTAAATGTCCGGACGAAATCACTTCGGCCGGACATCATCAAATAAACTTGGCAGAGTTTATTACCTTCTTTACTTTCTCTGAATTAGGTTTGATGAATGAAATGATGGACGGTTTGTCCGGCTCATTAGACTCAACGCTTTTTCCTCGAAAGCAATGATAAAGTATGCATGGCAGGTCTTCTGACTTGTTTCTGTTGCAGGCGCCTTCCCGGAAGAATATTCCAGTGGCATAGAGTAATTGTCTGCAACGTTGCACGAAACTTACAGCAGCGGGACTGTCCAGGATTTACACCTGATTCCCTTTTAATCGCTTTCCCAGAAGAGGGGGAGCGAACCAATGCATGACAAAGATACGGATTCTTTTTGAGAAAACAATTCTATGAGTGATAAATTTTCTTCCCCTCTCTCTTTCTTTTTGCCGACAAATTGGCAAGGTTTTGCCACCCTCTTGGCAAGACTTTGTCACCGCGTTGGCAAAACTTTGCCATAGGTATGGCAAAAGTTTGCCAAAAGCATGGCAATAGGTTGGCAAAATTACTCTCTGATTGATAGTGACTTAAGGCGATTTAAGCAATCCGTCATGTCGGTAAGGTGAAAAGATACCAATACAAGCCACACTTGCCACAAGAACCTTCTCCAGAGGTATGCAAAGCATTTTGTTTGGTGTGGTAAAACGGGCTGTTATCTCTCTTTTGCCAGTGTGAATACAAACTCCAGTCCTCCACCTTGGTTGTTTTTGGCAGAGATGGTGCCTCCGTGAATAAGGACTGCATTCTTCACTATGGCGAGCCCCAAGCCGGTGCCGCCCAACTTGCGCGAGCGTCCTTTGTCTACACGGTAGAAGCGTTCGAACAAACGGTTCAGATGTTCGGGAGAAACGCCGATGCCGGTATCGGCAAAACTGAAATAGTAGTAATTCTCGTCTTCGCGGAAACAACTGATGTTGATGTGTATGTTGGTGCCGGCATAAGCGATGGCGTTGTCCATGAGATTGCGGAAGATGGAGTAGAGTAGAGAGTAGTTGCCCCGCAACTGTATCTTCGGTTTTAGGGAATTGACAACGGTGATTTGCTTCTGTTCCAGTTCCAGGGACACTTCGTTGACGATGTTTGAAACCAGCATGCTGATGTCCACCTTTTCCATATCAATCATGTTGGCGGCTTCGTCCATGCGGGTCAGTACGGATATGTCGCGCAGCAGGCGGCTCAGGCGGTTACTTTGCGCGTAGCAGCGTTCCAGGAAGACCTGCATCTTTTCGGGTGCAATGTTTTCGTTGTTCACGATGGTTTCCAGATAACCTTGTATGCTGCTTACGGGGGTTTTCAGCTCGTGGGCGATGTTCTGGGTCAACTGCCGTTTCAGCCGTACTTGCTCTTCTTCCTGGGTGATGTCGTTGATGGAAATTTCAAAGCTGAGGTCTTGGAAGATGATGCACTCCACGATGAAGGTGCGTCCGTTCTTGTTGATGTGTACGGACATCCTTCGTTCTTCGTTGTAGGAGGGGCGCTTCTGCGCCTTGTTGATGAAATCCGTTATCTTCTGGAATTCGCAGATGGAGAATATCTCTTCGGTAGCCTGCAGGTTGGAGTCTGAAATCAGATTGCCGTATTGGGTGAACAGATTGTTTACCAATATCTCCTTTTTGTCTCTGTTGAATACGCCCAGTCCTTCGCGGGAGGTTTGCAAATGGGTGATAAGCTTTTCGCGCTCAATGTAAAGCGCCTCTTTGGTTTCGCGCAGGCGCTTGTATATCTGTATGATATGCTGCGAAATCTCTCCAAGCTCATTGTGCGGAAAGGCGGCTTGTATGTCCATGTCTATAGGTTCGTTCTTGTCGGCTCTTTTGGCAAACTCGCGCAGGTGGTTGATGGCGCTGCCCAGTTTGGAGGTGAATTTGTAGAAGACGGATATCAGCAGCAGTGATACAATGACCGTGAACCAGATGTAGTGTGGGTCGGCAGCCAGATTGTTCATCAGGTTGACGTTGTAGGGGAGGGCTGAGCGGATGATGCAGCCTTCGTAGGCGGTGGCAGAATAGAAATAGGTCTTGCCGGTGGTTTCGGAGATGCGCCGTAGGTCGTAGCCCTTGCCGTCTTTCAGCGCTTTCTGTACTTCGGGGCGTTTGATGTGGTTGTCCAGTTCATGGCTGTCGTTCTGGGAGCTGTCGAACAATACGTTGCCATGAAGGTCTACCACAGTGACGCGCAATTCCTTGTTCACATGCTTGGAGATGTAGCTGTCCAGCATGGAAGTCCATAGGCTGTCGGGGAGGTAGCGAAGCTCCTGGTGCAGTCTGTCGTTATAATCTTGCAGCTGCATGTCCAGCAGCTCCACTTTGTATTCCTTTTCCCGCTGATACTGGTAGGCGATGAAGCAGGCGGCGAATACGAGGAACAGCGAGATGACCGAAAGGAAAAGCTTCCGGCTGAAGGACAGAAAGTGTCTGTCGTTATTCGGCTTCGAAACAATAACCATATCCCAAGCGTGTTACGATACATTTGCCATAAACTCCGATTTTCTTGCGCAGACGTGTGATGTTCACGTCGATGGTGCGGTCCAGCACATATACTTCGTCGCTCCAGATGCGGTTCAGTATATCCTCGCGCGAGAATACGCGTCCTTTATTCTGCAAAAGCAGCAATAAGATTTCAAATTCTTTTTTGGTGAGCGGTGCCTCTTCGCCGTCAATGCAGACTTTCTTCTTGATGATGTCCAGTACCAGCGTCTTGTAGACAATCTGTTCCGGTGCATGTTCCGTTTCTCCTTGTCGGGTGCGTCTAAGTACGGCTTTGACACGTGCCGCCACTTCGCGCAGCGAGAAGGGTTTGGATATGTAGTCGTCCGCTCCCAGGTTGAAACCGGTCACGGTGTCATTTTCCGTATCTTTGGCGGTAATGAAGATGATGGGTATCTGGGCTGTCTTCTTGTCCTTCTTCAGCATGCTCGCCATTTTGAAGCCGGAAATTTCTCCCATCATCACGTCCAGCAGTAGCAGGCTGTAGCTGCCAATGTCCATTCTCAGAGCTTCTTCAGCGGAGTTTGCCGTATCCACTTCGTAGCCTTCGTTTTCGAGGTTGAACTTCAGAATTTCACATAAGTCTTCTTCATCGTCCACTACTAAAATCCGGTAATCGTTCATTGCTTTGTTGTTTATGTATGACAAGGATAAAACAATTCTCTTGTCACAAAGTTAAACTTTATTTCTTTTTATCGGCAAAAATAGTGCAAACCGAATGCAGAATTTTCATGTTTGCATGAAAACTTGTGCTGAGATGCAGGCCATTTCTACTTTCTGGGTACAAAAGTGAGGCTAATTTGTTACGGAATGATGAAACAAGTGTTACATTTGGGTTACATTAAATTCTCGTTTATCTAAAAGCCCTGTCACATATAAAATATTATCTTTGCTTCGTAAATATTGAATTGTATGAAAGAACTTATGTATATCAGGAGTTTCTCTAAAAGGCGTTTGCCGGTTATTGTGGGAACTCTGCTTTTAGTGATAATCGGCTCTGTCTGGCTGAATATGGCTCCTTTCCGTTCGGGCTTTGATATCGCGGATGAGCTGGGCGGTAATATATTCCCTTCCAGTATCCTTTCAGTGGCTACCACCGATGCTCAGGTCATAGTGCCGGTAGACTCCATGTATGTAGGTAATCCGAAGTCGTGCATCGCTGTCCGTGTCCGTTCGAGGAATGCTTATAGCCGGGTGCGGGTAGAAGTTGCGGAGACTCCGTTCTTTTCCCGTTCAGTGTCGGAGTTTGTGTTGGCAAAACCGCGTACGGAGTATATTATCTATCCTGATATCATATGGAATTATGAGGCTCTGAAGAATAACAACCAGGCGGAACCCATTAGTGTGGCCGTTATGGTAGAGATGAACGGTAAGGATTTGGGGCAGAGGGTGCGTACTTTTTCCGTTCGCAGCATTAATGAATGTCTGTTGGGGTATGTCACGAATGGTACAAAATTCCATGATACCGGCATCTTTTTTGCAGCATATGTAAATGAGGAGAATCCTATGATTGACAAGCTGTTGCGTGAAGCGCTGGATACGCGTATCGTCAACCGTTTTTTAGGCTATCAGGGAGGTGCCGAAGTGGTGGACAGGCAGGTTTATGCCTTGTGGAATGTACTGCAGAAGCGTAAGTTCCGTTATAGCTCGGTCTCCAATACGAGCCTTTCCAGCAATGTGGTCTTTTCACAGCGTGTGCGCACGTTCGATGACGCCTTGGAGTCCTCGCAAATCAACTGTGTGGATGGAAGTGTGCTTTTTGCTTCTCTGCTCCGTGCCATCAACATAGAACCTATATTGGTGCGCACCCCGGGGCATATGTTTGTAGGATACTACACGGATTCCAGTCATAAAGACATGAATTTCCTTGAAACGACCATGATTGGTGATGTGGATTTGGATGATTTCTTTCCGGACGAACAGTTGGATTCGACGATGGTGGGAAAGTCGCAGAACCAGATGTCGCGCATCACCTTTGACAAGTCCAAGGAGTATGCCAATAAGAAGTATGCCCAGAATAAGGAAGGTATTCATTCCGGCAAACTGAACTATATGTTTCTGGAAATATCCAAAGAGGTGAGAAGGAGAATACAGCCGATAGGGAAATGAGGCGGGGGGTTAGGGCTGTTGAAATGTGGAATTGTAGTTGGATTTTGTGTGGATGGTACTTATGAATTTATTTCTGTTTTTTTTAGTACTTTGGGAACTTAGTTTATATTTATTGTTACCATTCCCCTCTAGCAAATAATATCTGTTGATAATTATATGTTGCTGAAAATCAATGTTATAAATATTTTTTTTATTTTTTCTATATGTAACTTGTCTATCAGATACTTGATTTCAAATAATTATTTTTTTGAGGTCTTATTTGAACTGATCTCTTCTAAGTGAATATTGAATGGAGTGATTCTTCTTAATTATAACTTACATATACACTTCGTTATAAAATTATGCTCCAAAAAGATGTGTTAATATATGTTACGGGCACTTCCTGCTTTCATTAATAATCTAACATTCTTTTTTGATGAACTTATGAATTCTTTTAGCTAATTCACTTTCCATTTTTTTTGATTTATACCTATATTTTCATACAGTTGAGTTTGTTTTATATAAAAAAACTATATGCATGTGATGGCATATTAAGTCATATATCTCAAATAATATTACATATGATAGATATATGTATAATATTCTATTATTTATAAGTTATTTGGCTTTATTATTTGTCTATATACTATCAATATGATTAAGACTTGATATTCTAAATAATTATTAAGCTTTGATTTAAAACTTTGCAAAAGTATAAATGCAAATGTTTTAATATTCATTTAGTATTTTTTAATTCATTCAATAGCAGATTTTCTAAATTAATTCATATGTTTGCAAACAAATCCAAACAAAAGAGCTTATGAAAAGAAATTATTGCTTATCATTAGTGTTGCTTGCATTGTTTGGGATGTCTGCACCTTTTGCTGCCAATGCAGCGAATGAAAGTGTGCTAAGTTCCCAAAGTACTCAGCAAGCCAAGAAAATCACAGGTAAAGTTTTAGATGCAGCGGGCGAACCAATCATCGGTGCCAGCGTGCTGGTAAAAGGTTCTGGTACCGGTGCGGTGACGGACGTTGACGGAAAATTCTCTGTAGAAGCGCCGGCGGGTAGCACATTGGAGATATCCTTTATTGGATATAAAACTGCTATGCTTAAAGTGACAAATGCTTCTTCGTATTCAGTGACTTTGCAAGATGATTCGCAAACATTGGATGAAGTGGTAGTGACAGCTATGGGTATTAAGAAAGACCGGAAATCTTTGGGATATGCCATTGATGATGTAGATGCGGAAGAGCTTATGAAAAATAAAAGTGTGAATCCGATTAACTCTTTGGCTGGTAAAATTGCTGGTGTTAATATTACGCAAGGAGGTGGTGCTGCCGGTGCCGGTTCTCAAATCATTCTTCGTGGTGGGACTTCGCTTGAACGTGACAATCAACCAGTATTTGTTGTTGATGGTGTAATCTATGATAACTCTACTACAGTAGTTGGTAACTCTGCTTTTGATGGTAGTTTATCGACAGCTTCTACCAATTCTAATCGTGTAATGGATATAAACCCTGAGGATATTGAAAACATGTCAGTTCTTAAAGGTCCGGCTGCTGCTGCTCTTTACGGTTCACGTGCTGCTGCAGGTGTTGTAATTATTACAACCAAAAAAGGAAAGGAGGGAGCCGTTGAGGTGAATTTCTCCACTAAGTATATCACGCAATGGGCTACTTCTCTTCCTAAAACACAACGGAAATATGGAAGAGGGTTTGCTGAAGATCAGTACACCGATGGAAAATATACTGGAACGACTTATAATGATTTTAGTTATAATTCATGGGGAGCACCTATTGACAATGGGGCAGTAACCTATGATAATATAGATGACTTTTTTCAACAAGGTGGTGCATGGGATACCAATATAAGCGTGGCTGGTGGTTCTAAAAATAGTAATTTTTATCTTTCAGGCTCTTATTATAATCAAGATGGTATAATTCCTAATACTGGTTATGAGAAAGCAACGTTCCGTTTTAATGGTGAACAAAAGTGGAGAATGCTCACATTCGGTGCAAATGTAGCATATTCTCAAGCAAACACTGATAAAACATTGACCTCTGCTGGGTTATATGGTTCAAGTGGTTCTGGTACCATGACGGGGGTATACCGTTGGTCTCCTACTGATGATATGAAACACTACTTGAATGAAGACGGTACTCGCTATCGTATGTTTGGAGATCGTCTTGATGTTGTTGATGAACGCGATAATCCATACTGGATTCTTAATAAGAATAAGTTGAAAGATAATACTGAGCGTTTCACGGGTAATTTTAGTATCAAGGCTGATATTGCAGATTGGTGGTGGATTAGTTATCGTATGGGCATTGACTCTTACACTACAGATGATTCAAAGACTCTTGCTGCTGGTGGAGTATATAAATTGGCATGGCAAAAAGGTATGTATAGCGAAAATTCTTATCGGTATAAATATCTTTCTACGAATTTAATGATGAATTTCAATAAACAGTTTGGAGACTTTAACTTTAACTTGATGCTTGGTACATCTACTGACGATACTCGGACTTGGACTAACTATAGAATGGCTTGGAACTTTGAAATTCCTGATTTTTACGCATTTGACAATGCAACGAATGATAACCGTGATTTTTCAAGTTCACGTTCTCAAAAACGCCTTATTGGTACATTTGGTGAATTCCGTGCTGATTGGAAGAATACAGTGTTTTTGACAGTATCAGGACGTAACGATTGGTCTTCTACATTACCAATTGAGAATCGTTCTTATTTTTATCCTTCGGTAAGTGGTAGTATTGTGTTTACAGAATTTCTTCCTAAAATAGATTGGTTATCATTCGGCAAAGTACGTGCGAGCTGGGCGCGTGTAGGTAAAGATACGAGTCCGTATTCATTGGAAACAGCATTGTGGCCCAGTCAGTCATTCCTTGGTGGTCTTACTGGGGTAAGTAATTATTGGACTGCTGGTAATGCTGCATTAAAACCAGAGATTACGGAATCTACCGAATTGGGTATTGAATTGCGCTTTTTTAATAATCGTCTGAAGTTGGATTACGCCTACTATACCAATAATTCGTATAATCAGATTATGTCACCTCGTCTGTCAAATGCAACTGGTTATATTCTCCGTTCTGTTAATGCAGGTGACGTTTATAATAAAGGCATGGAGCTAAGTATTGGTGGTACACCTATTCAAACTAAGGATTGGACATGGGAATCAACTATTAATGTCAGTGGTAATCGTGGTACAGTGAAAAATCTGCTTGAAGGTGTAGAAATTCTTTATGTGACCGATGTACAAGTTGGTAATGCTAAAGCGGCTTCTTTCCCTAATGGTAATTTTATGGCAATTTCCGGTAGTGAATGGAAACGTGATGACCAAGGTCGAGTTGTATTAGACAAAAATGGTCTTCCGACTAAAGGAACTAATGCTAATCTTGAAATAGGTAATCGTGAACCTACATTCTCTGGTGGATGGAATAATACTATTACTTATAAAGGGTTGTCATTGAATATGTTGTGGGATTTTCGTGTAGGTGGGCATGTTTATAATGGAACGGAATATGCTATGACGCTTGCGGGTGTGAGTGAGTTCTCTGCTAACCGGGAAAAAATAGAGGTTTCAGGTGTAAATACAAATGGTGAATTTGTAACGAATACTTTCGAAGCGAATAAAACATATACTTATAATGGTAAAGAAACCAGCGGTAAAACAATTATAGCTAATTATTATCAGGATATTTATCCTAATGAAACAGCAAACTTCATGACAAAGGTGAATGCACTTCGTCTTCGTACTATTTCACTCTCATATAATTTACCAAAAACGTTACTTGCTAAAACAAAAGTTATAAAACGTGCCTCAATTACGGCAACGGCCAATAATCTTCTTCTTTTCACTAATTATAATGGTGATCCAGAAGTTGCGGCAGCTGGATCGGGTGCAGTAGGTTCATCCTCAGTAGGTATTGATTATTGTGGAGTTCCTGCGACAGCAAGTTTTGCTTTTGGTGTTAATCTGACTTTCTAAATATTGTTTAACTGTATGAAAATTGAATAATATGAAACTATACAAGAAAATAATTCTCGGAGTTGCAGCTTGTGTCTCGCTCTCCGCATGTGATGACTGGCTGGATGTCAATACCAATCCAAATACTCCTATATCTACTGATGCTGAGTTCCATCAGCGTTTACCTTGGATGCAATTTTATATGGAACATATTTACCATATTGTAGCCTCGAATACTAGTTTTTATTGTGGTCATTTCTATCGTAACAATGCACGTGAAGGAGGAGCGGCTAAATGGCAACTTGATTCTTCAACTCGTGCTGCTAATGCGCAACAGTGGTTTTTTACTCAGGTAGGTGTGAATTGTAATGATTTATATAATCAGGCAATGGAGGCTGGTGCTTATCACTATGCAGGTGCTGCCAAATTTTTTCGTGCTTATGGTTTTATGATGCTTACTGATTTATTTGGAGAAATCCCTTATAATGACGCATTTGGAGAAAATCCTTCTCCTGCTTATGATAATGGTAAAACAATATTTCTTGGTTGTATAACTGATATTGATGAAGCTATTGAGTTATTTTCTAAACAACAAGAGGCAATAAATAATGTTACACCTGTAGATTTGGTAGAAGGTGATTCTTGGAATGGTGGTGATGCAGATAAATGGCTGAAAATGTGTTATCTTCTTAAAGCACGTTGGCTGAATCATTTAGTCAAGAAAGAAGCTGGAAATTATAAAGATGGCAAGTATGATGCTCCGGAAATTCTAAATTGTTTAGCTAAAGCTCAACAAAGTAATGCTGATAATACTGCTATAAAGCATACGGATACTAATACACCTTCCCATGATGTATTGGGTTGGAATGAGCCGATAGATTATTCTGCTCTCTATTCTTGTATTGGTATGAATAGTAATATTTATATAACTAAATGCTATTATGATAATTTGACTAACTTTGATGGAAAGGGAATAGAAGATCCACGTGCTGATAAGTTTATCCCTTGGACTCGTTCTATGAAAGGCCCTGAAACTCCTATTGATATAAAATGGTCAGATGACGGTTTGTGGCGTCGTTCTATGGGGGTTGATATGCAAACTGATATTTTAAGTCAATCAGGTCCATATGCTTTGTCATTTGATGCAACTACCCAGAGTTGGTATTGTGATAGTCCAACTCGTAAAGGAGATACTATTTATGTGTGGACAACTTGTGGTGGTACGGGATATGCAGGCGGTGTAGATATTCTTTATCGACGTAATAAATCTTATGACACTTCTGCGCTGAGCGGAGTGTTTTATGCCCGCCCAACAAGTCCATCCCTTATGGCATCGTATTCCGAAGCTTGTTTTATCAAAGCAGAGACGCTTTTCCGTCAAGGCGATAAATCAGGAGCATTTATTGCCTATAAAGAAGGTGTTAAAGCAAGTATTGATTTTGTTAATGATCAGATTGGCGTGTGGACTTCAGAGGATGGAAAATTGGAGTCTTGCCCCTCGTTTACTCATATTGAACAAGCTGATATTGATAATTTCTTGAATAATGCACTAGGAAATTCCTCAGATATTACTCTCGGCAAAATTTTGACTCAGAAGATGTTGGCAATGCCATATTCTAATGAGAATTGGAATGATATGCGTCGTTGTGATTATGATACGAATATATTCATGAATTGGGATAAATCGTATTATTATAGGAATACTCCAGCAGGATTTACTTACTGCCCGGAAGATAAGTCGCCTCGTCGTTGGAAGCAAGCTTCTTATGAGCTGACATATAATACCACTAATCTTGCAGCCATTGGTTCCCAAGTCCCAGGAGCTGCTGAGCTTGGTGAAGGATGGTATAATAATAACCTTATTTGTACATTGCCTGTGTGGTGGGATTCAAATCAAGAATAAAAAGAAAGTTCAATTCATACATGTAAATTGATGATGTTTTTATTTTCTGTGTTGTTGGCGATATTGCCGATAATAATTTCAGTATCAATATTTGTATTGGATATACAGAAATTGTAGTACAGTTTTAATATACTGGAGACTCTAACGGTCTTCATTCATAGATGATGATTGAAATAGCCGGTTCGTGAGAATCGGCTATTTTTATAAACTGATAATCTTTTGTATAAATTGATAGATTAACTTTGTAGTGCATATTTATACTAAGTTATATGAGTAAAATTCTGTTATTGGTTTACTTATGGTATTTTGTGTCTGTTGTCCAGGCACAAATAGTTACGTCTGCTGATGCTAGATGTGGGGATAATAAGTTGTCTGGTTTTGTGATAAGCCCCTATTTCGGAGAACAAGAAATGTCGTTTGTATATCCTCCGGGAATCAATATTCGCATAAATGCACCTTCAATAGTTGAGTTTGATAGGAATAAACCGACAAAGTTGGTATTATATGCATTGCCCAATGGCAATAGTATAGATTGGACTGTTGGAAAATTGCCGGCTTATGAAGATGATTGGCACTATCATATACAACACATTGGAGCGCAAACACGGTATATCAGAGCAAAAGTTCAAGAATATAATCTAGTAACTGTTTATTTGGAGGCAGATACGAAGAGTTGGGGGAAATGGAGGAGAGATGGAGTTGGACGAGAGCAGAAAATTAAAGAAGTAGTGGAATATATTTTTGCTTTATTCTCCGAATATCATCCTACTATTGAGTTGAATAGTCATAGCGGTGGTGGGAATTTTATATTTGGTTTTATGGATACGGTTTTTGATATTCCTATTTATGTGAAAAAGATTTCTTTTATTGATAGTAATTATAATTGGAATGACAAGCAATATGGAGAAAAATTAAAGAAATGGTTGGAGGCCTCTCCTGAAAATAGCTTGTTTGTTGCTTGTTACGATGATGAGAATGCCTTATTGGATGGAAAATCTATTGTTTCCCGAAAAGGGGGTACTTGGTATAAAACATGTTTAATGCAGCGATATTTGAGAAAGAATATGAAACGTTTTAGGTGGAATAAAGTAGAGAATGACAGCATAATCTATTTTATGACAAGTAATCGGAAAGTGCAGTTTTATTCAAGGAAGAACCCTGAACGGAGAATCTATCATACCATATTGGTGGAACGAAATGGTTTTATTCAGTCTGTTTTTGCCGGAACAGAGTATGAAAATATAGGGTATCAGTTCATGGGTAGAAAGGTATATGGTACTTATAGGCAAGACTCAATAATAAAACCTCATGCTTTTCGATTTCCGCCTCGGGCAAAAAAAAATGTTACAGGAAGTGGATTTGCCCGTCAAGTAATGAATATGAAAGTAGAGGAATGCGATTCTATTGTTTACAAAGAAATCGCACAGGGAAATATTCCGGATTTATTACGCCAGCCCGTATATCTAACAGATAGCTTGCAGGATGCTGATGGTAAATTGCATGGAGTAGTATTATGTGTATTGCCCGATTTTCTGACAATAGGGATGAATTATGATTTTTTGCGTATTCCTATGTTGCCGCAGACGGCTCAAAAGATAGCCGATTTATATGGTGCGATACTGCCTACCAGAAAAATTTCTGATTTGATTCATTTTCATAGTTCCTGGAAATTTACTCCTCATCCTATGACACCTGATTCTACAATGGTTACTGTACCTATATTTGTGCGCCATGATTCTATAATAGAAGCTACCCGTTTGGTAAATGGAAGGCTTTATGGTTTAATGGCCGGTCATAAAAAGGATATTGTGATAACCAACCGGATGGCAGATGAACCAGGTAGGTTATTCATTTACGGTTGGCATTATCAGGATGGCAAACCTATTCAGCCATTGAGTGCTGCGCATAGTGTAGATTATGTAGATTATAGTCACGGAGTACGACTTGTTCGTGATGAAGTATTGATAGATGGAAAATTGTATTCGATTAAGCGAATGCTGCAACATCCTGTATTATATAAGTTGTTTAGCGATGAAATTGGTCCGATGTCGGTAATCCGATATTGATTTCGTCTAAGGGCTTCTCTTTATTTATAGAATGTTAATTTAATATTCTTAAAATCTTAGGATTGTATGTATTCCATTGATTATCTTTGTATCCGAATTAGAAATTTAATGGATTTCATTTTGACTTTAGTTTGATTGAATAAAGATATTGAAGGCTCTAATGGTCTTCATTCATAGATGATGATTGGAACAGCCGGTTCGTGAGAATCGGCTGTTTTTTTGTTTCGTTTGTTTGCATATCAACGGCGGTAATATGTTACTTTTGCCCTAAAACCGAAGATAGGCTGCACCTCAGCATAAAAAATGGACAAGTTCATTTTATTTTGCATTCGGTTTGTACTATCTTTGCGAGAAATAGCTGAGATGGTGTGAACTGTCTTTGCAAAGATTAGTCTATATATGGAACAAAGCAAGAAATTTATCTCTCCGGGGGCATGGTTCTCCATGACTTATCCGGTAGACTGGAATGAATTCGAGGACGGGGAAGGCTCTTTCCTTTTTTATAACCCCAATGAGTGGACCGGTAATTTTCGCATTTCGGCTTTCAAAGGGAATGCTACATATGGCAAGGACTCCGTGAAGCAAGAGTTACGGGAAAACTCCTCTGCCATTCCGGTTAGGATAGGCCGGATGGAATGTGCATATAGTAAGGAGATGTTCGAGGAAGAAGGTGCGTACTATACTTCCCATTTATGGATAACGGGCGCGGATGAAGTTGCCTTTGAATGTTCGTTTACGGTGAAGAAAGGAGAGCCGGTTGCAGAAGCGGAGAAGATTATCGCTTCGCTGGAAACGCGGAAGGATGGAGTGAAGTATCCAGCGGAGATAATTCCGGTGCGCCTTTCGGAAATCTACCAGATTAATGAAGCATACGAGTGGGTGGATACTACTATAAAGGAATTGTTGAAGAAGGATTTCCAGGGAGCTGAGGAAGACATTGCCAAGATGCAGCAGATGATGGAAGAAAGCAACATCGGTCCTAAGAAGAAGGATGCATGGCTGGCTTTTGGCATCGCGCTTTGTGTTATTTTCGCCAATGAAGTGGACGGTATGGAATGGCGTACCTTGGTGGACGGAAACCGGGAAGCGCCCATATTGCTGAACACGTCTACCGGTGAATGGATAGACCCCATGAAGCTGGTTTGGAGCAAAGTAAAGGCAGGAGGTAAAGTGAATCTGCCGGAGATATACAGCTCCTTGTTCTAAGGTCCGGTCATCTCGGTACTGTGATTTTCAACTTTCAATTTTCATTTTTCAACTATTAAAGCATTGGCAGCAGTAAATTCAATTCTTCAGGTGGAAAACTTGACCAAGTCGTTCGGTGACTTGGTACTATTCGAAAATATTTCTTTGGGCTTGTCCGAGGGACAGCGTGTCGGGTTGATAGCCAAGAACGGCAGTGGCAAGACGACATTGCTCAATATCCTTTCCGGCAAGGAAGGGTATGACAATGGCACCATTTCCTTCCGTCGTGATTTGCGTGTGGGTTATCTGGAACAAGACCCGCAATATCCCGAAGAGCTGACCGTGCTCGAAGCGTGCTTCCATCATGGCAACAGTACTGTCGAGTTAATCAAGGAATATGAACGTTGCATGGAAACGGAGGGGCATCCCGGCTTGGACGAAATTCTGGTGCGTATGGACCATGAAAAAGCTTGGGAGTACGAGCAGAAGGCGAAACAGATTCTGTCTCAACTTAAAATACGTGATTTCAGTCAGCACGTAAAACATCTGTCCGGCGGGCAGTTGAAGCGTGTGGCACTTGCCAATACCCTTATCACTGAACCCGATTTGCTGATACTGGACGAGCCTACCAACCACCTCGACCTCGATATGACGGAGTGGCTGGAGGAATATCTCCGCCGGAACAACCTCAGCTTGCTGATGGTGACGCACGACCGTTATTTCCTCGACCGGGTATGCTCCGAAATCGTAGAGATAGACAACCGGCAGATTTATCAGTATAAAGGCAATTACAGTTATTATCTGGAGAAGCGCCAAGAGCGTATCGAGGCCAAGACTGTGGAGATAGAACGTGCCAATAACCTCTACCGCACAGAGCTGGAATGGATGCGCCGCATGCCGCAAGCCCGCGGGCACAAGGCACGCTATCGGGAGGATGCCTTTTACGAGTTGGAGAAGGTGGCTAAGCAGCGTTTCAACAACGACAATGTAAAGCTGGACGTTAAGGCTTCTTATATAGGCAGTAAGATATTCGAGGCAGACCATCTGTACAAATCCTTTGGTGACTTGAAGATTCTGGATGATTTCTCCTACATCTTCTCCCGTTACGAAAAGATGGGTATCGTAGGGAATAACGGTACGGGCAAGTCGACCTTCATCAAGATACTGATGGGGTTGGAGCAGGCAGACAGCGGTACGCTGGACATTGGCGAGACGGTCCGCTTCGGTTACTACTCGCAGGACGGCTTGCAGTTTGACGAGCAGATGAAAGTGATTGATGTAGTGCAGGACATTGCCGAAGTCATAGAACTGGGCAACGGCAAGAAGCTGACGGCATCGCAATTCCTGCAACATTTCCTGTTTACTCCCGAGACACAGCACAGCTATGTCTACAAGCTGAGTGGGGGAGAACGCCGCCGCCTCTATCTGTGTACGGTCCTGATGCGCAATCCCAACTTCCTGGTGCTGGATGAGCCGACCAATGACCTCGATATTGTGACGCTGAATGTGCTGGAAGAGTATTTGCAGAATTTCAAAGGATGCGTGATTGTGGTGAGCCACGACCGTTATTTCATGGACAAAGTGGTAGACCATCTGTTAGTGTTCAACGGACAAGGGGACATCCGCGACTTTCCCGGCAACTATACACAATATCGCGACTGGAAAGATGCGAAAGTCCATCAGGAAAAGGAGAAAGAGAAAGAAGCCGCCAAGGCTCAGGAGGACAAGACGGCGAAGGTGCGTCTGAACGAAAAGCGGCGCATGTCTTTTAAGGAAAAACGCGAGTTTGAACAATTGGAGCAGGAGATAGCTGACTTGGAAACCGAAAAGAATGCAATTGAAGAGGCTTTGTGCAGCGGTACTTTGTCTGTGGACGAACTGACGGAGAAGTCGAAACGTTTGCCGGAATTGTCGGACTTGATTGACGAAAAAACATTGCGCTGGCTGGAGCTGAGTGGGATAGAATCGAACTGAAGTTCGAAATTGAAAATTAAGAATTAAAAATTAGAACTGAGAAAGTGGGAAATCTGACGAATTATCATAGCCATAGCCTTTATTGTGACGGGCGTGCCGGCATGGAGGACTTTGTGCGTTTTGCATTGAGTGAAGGTTTTACATCTTATGGCTTTTCATCGCATGCTCCATTGCCTTTTTCTACGGCATGGACTATGGAGTGGGATATCATGGACGACTATCTATCTGAATTCCATCGTCTGAAGGAGAAGTATGCTGGACGTATCGAACTGTATATCGGTCTGGAGATTGATTATCTGAATGAAGCGAGTAATCCGTCCATCGCCCGTTTCAGGGAGTTGCCGTTGGACTACCGTATTGGTTCTGTACATCTTCTCTACAATGACAAAGGGGAAGTGGTGGATGTAGATGTACCTGCGGATACCTTTAAGACCATTGTAGACGGACATTTCTGCGGTGACTTGGAGCATGTGGTCCGTCTCTATTATGGTAGGTTGACGAGGATGCTTGAGCTGGGTGGTTTTGATATTGTGGGCCATGCCGATAAGATGCACTACAATGCAGCATGCTATCGCCCGGGATTGCTGGACGAGCCTTGGTATGATGAGCTGGTTAGGGCGTATTTCGCAGATATTGCCCGTCGCGGCTATCAGGTAGAGGTCAATACCAAAGCCTATCATGACCTGGGTACTTTTTACCCCAATGAGCGGTATTTCTCCTACCTGCATGATTTGGGTGTACGTGTGCAGGTAAACAGTGATTCACACTATCCGGAACGGATAAGCAACGGACGTCCCGAAGCTTTGTGTGCCTTGAGGAAAGCTGGATATGAATCGGTGATGGAACTACACGGAGGAGAATGGAAAGAGATGCCTATCGTGTTTTGAGTGAATAGGATACAAAAACTCCTGACTTGCCTTTTTGTAAAGGTAGTCAGGAGTTTTTTCTTTCTATTATGAACTATTCTGTTTTCAGTAAAAAGTCGTCAATCGCCTTTTTGTAGGTAGCCTTATCGGCTGCTCCGCGGAAGAGCTGAGGCTCTCCATTCATAGGGATGAATACAAAAAGAGGGATGCTTGTTGCATTGAACAACGCTGCCAGTTCCTTTTCCTTATCCACATTGACTTTGTAGACAACGATTTTATCGGCATACTCTTTGGCCAGTTCCTTCATAATGGGAGCCACCATGCGGCAAGGTCCGCACCAGTCGGCATATAAGTCTATGATGGCAGGCTTGTTTCCCTTGTATTTCCAGTCCTGGGATTTCTCATAGTCGAACACATCCTTGATGAACATGGCTTTGTTCATGACGATAACTTCTCCGTTTGTTTGAGCATAGGCCAGCATGCAGGAAAACACGAGGGCAACCATTGCTATAATCTTCTTCATTTCTTCTTGTTAAGAGTTTTGTTCTATAACGGCTTTCAAATCCTTACCGCTGATGACACCCGAATGGCGCCATACGGCTTCACCTTTCTTAAATACGATAAATGTCGGTACTGCTTGTATGCGGTAGCGGGCAGCAAGCTCTTCGTGCTGGTCTACATCTATTTTGGCGATACGGGCAGCATCTCCTATTTCGTTTTTGAGTTCCTCCAGTACCGGATGCATGGCCTTGCACGGGCCACACCAGGTTGCAAAGAAATCAACTAAAACGGGCTTTTCTGATTGTATCAATTCTTCAAACTTTTCCATAATTTTTTCCTTTCTGTTTTTATTTATTTGTAATGATAACAAAATAGGAGGAGGATTTGTTCGCTAAATCATTATTTAATCGTCATCTCTTCAATGAGATGCGAAGCTCCCGCGTATTTGTCGATGATGAACAAGGTGTAGCGGATGTCTACACATGCTGCTCGTTGGGAGGACGGACGGAAGGCAATGTCGCCAGTCAGACCTTCGTAATTGCGGTCAAAGCCGGTACCTATCAGTTCTCCTTTGGCATTGAACACAGGGCTGCCGGAGTTTCCACCGGTATTGTCTGTGTTGACAATGAAGCAGATGGGCATTTCGTCGTTCGGCATGGCATAACGTCCGAAATCCTTTGCCTGATACAGCTGTTTCAGTTTGGCGGGGACTACAAACTCCCAATTGTCGGGATCTTCCTTCTCCATAGCTCCTTTCAGAGTGGTGTAGTAATCATATTTCACACCGTCTGCCGGAGCGTAGGGGAGCACTTGACCGTAGGTCAGGCGCAAGGTGGAGTTGGCATCCGGATAGATGGGCTGGCCGTTGGCAAGCTTCATGTCCATCATTCCCTTTACCCATACCTTGTGGGCGGCATTGTAGTTTTTATTGGCATCCATCATGGCAATGGAGGTCTGAAGCAGGCCGTCTGTGATGGAATATTTCAGCAAGACCATCCAGTCTGTATTAATCTTGTAGAGGCTGGGCTTGCGGATGAACTTGGCAAAGTTCTCTTTGTTGCCGAAGATGGAATGTTCAAAGCAGGCGTCGATGAAAGCGTCGCTGTTGCCCTTGAAACGCTTGTCTATGATTTGGAAAATACCGATGCGTTGTTCGGCAGGGATATACTTCATGTAGATTTTCAGCATTTCCTTGCCAACGATACGTTCCACTTCGGGGAAGGGGACAGAGGCGAAGTAGCGGTCGGCTGCCTTCTGAAGGCTGTCTTTAGCTGCTGCAATCTGTTTCTTGTCCTTGTTCTTCAAGGCAGACACCAGTCTTGCGGTACTGGGGATACGCATGAAATCGAGTCCCGTCACCAGTGCTTCCTGAATGGCTTGCTGGTGGTAGAGGGCTGGACGGCGTTGCTTTACGATGGCGCGTATCTGGTCGAATGCCTGCTGATAGCTATTGTCGTTCAGCGAGCGTCCGCGTGCCAGGAGTGCCTCTTGCTGTGCACGTTTGGTGTCCAATACTTTCAGACGGACGAGACCTTCGTTCATACCAATGGCATTTTTCCAGTAGTTGGCAGAAGATGCATACTTGCTGGCATAGTGGATGCGTACGGCATCGTCTTGCAACATTTGTTTCATCAGAGCTTTCTGGCGGACATCGCGCACGTGGTGGCGCATGAAGTTGGTGGTTTGCATACGCTCTTCCACCTCGTCGGAAATCATGTAGCGCCAGTTGCGTCCGGGGAATCCCATGACGAAGGTAAAGTCGCCCTCGCGATAGCCGTCAAGGCTGATGGTGAGATGTTTCTTCACTTTTAGGGGAACGTTGTCTTTGCTGTAAGCGGCGGGTTTCCCGTCTTTGTCGGCATAGATGCGGAAGATGGAGAAATCTCCCGTGTGGCGGGGCCACATCCAGTTGTCGGTGTCTGCGCCGAACTTGCCGATGGAGGAGGGGGGAGCGCCTACCATGCGGATGTCGCTATAGGTGGTCTTTACGAACAGATAGTATCTGTTTCCACCGTAGAAGGCTTTCAGTTCCAGCTTGCGGCCGGGTGTCAGGGCGATGCCTTCGGACTTGGCGAAGCGGTCGGCTACTGTCTTCAGGTATTTGGGAGACAGATAATTGGTGCCGTTCGGGTCGTCGTCGGTTTTCAGTTGTTCGTTTACGTAGTCTGTCACGTCCAGTATCCGGTCGATGTAGGTGACGGTGAGTCCCTTGCAGGGAAGCTCCTCTTCGCGGGACATAGCCCAGAAACCGTCGGTCAGGTAGTCGTGTTCCACCGAGCTGTGTTGCTGTATGGCGCCATAGCCGCAGTGGTGGTTGGTCAGTACCAGGCCTTCGGCAGAGATGACTTCGCCGGTACAGCCACCGCCGAAATGCACCACGGCATCCTTCAGGGCAATGCCGTCGGGATTGTAGATTTGGTTGGTGGGGATGAGCAGTCCGAGTTCCGTCATGGCTACTTCGTTCTGCTTTTGCAGGTCGGTGAGCATCCACATACCTTCGTCGGCGTGTGCGGCAAGGACAGAAGATGTAATGAATAATGATAATAGGATTCTTTTCATGGTGATGTGCGTTAGAAGAGCATCTGAGAGGGGGGCTATTCAGTATACGACTGAATAGGGTTAAGTATACGACTGAATGGCATTCACTATACGACTGAATGCCATTCAGTATGGGAGGTAATCTCTCAGAGGCTTTAATTTATTCTATAATGTTCATTTCTTTTATCAGATGACTGCAATTGCCCAGTTTGTCGAGGATGAAGAGCACGTAGCGTATATCCAGTGCAATGCAACGCTGCAGGTCATTGTTGAAGTTGATGTCACCGCTCAGAGATTCCCAGTTGCCGTCGAAAGCAGTACCGATGAGCTGTCCTTCGCCATTGATGACGGGGCTGCCGGAGTTACCGCCGGTGATGTCGTTCGTCGTGAGGAAGCAAACCGGCATGGTGCCGTCTGCCATGGCGTAGCGTCCGAAGTCTTTCTTTTGAATCAGTTCTTTCAGCTTGGCGGGTACCACGAATTCACGGTCTTCGGGATTCTCTTTTTCAAGGATACCGTCGGTAGTGGTATAGTAGTCGTAGTGTACGGCATCGCGTGGGCTGTATGATTTTACATTACCATAGGTCAGACGCATGGTGAAGTTGGCATCCGGATAGGAGGGGACGGGCTGTTTCATTTCACCCAAGCCACGGATGTAGGCCTTGTGGAGCAGTTCCATTCCGCTTTCCAGTTCCATGTATTGCTTTCCGAGTTCCTGCAGCTTTTCGTTCTTGGAGCGCGAGTAAGCCGTAGCAGGGTCTTTCTCGATGGCTTTCACGGTGGGCTTTGCCAGGAATTTATCCAGGTTCTTGCGGTTGGAGAGGATGGAGTTGTCGTAAATGTTGTCTACGTATGTGTTGTAGTCGCCCTTGAACTCTCCGTTGATGGTTTGGTAGAAGGAGGGCAGCTCGTCGGCGTTCAGTGCCTTGGCAAGGGCGGGCAGGATGGCTTTGGCTACGGCGCGGTCCACTTCGTGGTCGTAGTCTTTATTGTGGATACCATCGTATGCATTTTCCAACTGCTTCTTCGAAGCTTGCAGCAATGAGTCGTTCTTCTCTTCGAGCGCTTTCTTTATGTTATCCATAATAAGGTAGGTACTGCCGAATTCGATAGCACCGCGCAATGCTTCGTTGGTATAGTAGAGCTGGCGCAGCGTGGGGGTGCTTTTCTCGATGATGGCATCAATTTTCTCTACCACACCCTCGTATTCGGGTTTTCCTTGGGCAAAGGCGGCATACTTTTTCTCGATTTCGGCTTTGGCGCCCAACACGTCATTGTCGATGATTGCCTTGTTCATACCAATGGAGTTCTTCCAGTAGTTACTGCTTCCGGCAAACTTGCTGGCATACTGGATGCGGGTCTTGTCACTGGCATCCATATACTTGCGCAGCACTTCGAGGCGTACGCCGCGCATATCAATCATTGCCTGATTCACGGCGTTCATGCGTTGCTTCACTTCGCTCTGGGTGAGGTAACGTTCTGTGCTGCCGGGGAAGCCCATAATCATGGCGTAGTCACCTTCGTTCAGACCTTTGATGGAGATGGGCAGGAACTTCGGGGTTTTCAGGGGTACGTTGCTTTCACTGTATTCAGCCGGCTCTCCGTTGGCATCGGCATAGATACGGAACATGGAGAAGTCGCCCGTGTGGCGCGGCCACATCCAGTTGTCGGTCTCACCGCCAAACTTACCTACCGAGGAGGGAGGAGCGGCAACCATACGCACGTCGCTGTATACCTTATAATAGAACATATAGAATTTGTTTCCTGCATAGAAGGGGAGTGCGCGCACTTCAATGCCCGGTTTACCCTTCAAATCGCTCTTCTCCAGTTCCTCTTTTGCCAGTTTGTTGAGGAACGGGGAAGTCAGTGCATCGATTTCCGTCACTTCGCCTGCCTTTATTTTAGCGTTGACAAGGTCGGTGATGTCTACAATGCGGTGCACGAAACGGAATTTCAATCCCGGGGTGGGCAGTTCTTCACTGCGGTTCATGGCCCAGAAACCATCTGTCAGATAATCGTGTTCCACGCTGCTGTGCTGCTGTATGGCACCGTATCCGCAATGGTGATTGGTCAGAATCAGTCCTTCCGGAGAGATGATTTCGCCGGTACAGCCACCGCCAAAGATACCTACAGCATCTTTCAGTGACACGCCGTTGGGATTATAAAGGTCGTCAGCCTCCAGCTTCAGTCCTTGCTTTTTCATCATGTCGATGGAGTTCTGCTGCTTCATCAGTTGCAACAACCACATTCCTTCGTCTGCACGCGCAGAGCAGACTGTCAGTGCGGCAATGGCCGCAAGCAAACCTTTCTTAAATGTAATCTTCATATAATCAATTATTAAGTAATGTCTTTGAATTTCATTGTCATCGCTTGTGGGCTTATGGCTTTATGGCATTGTTTCTTATTGCTTCCATAATGTTTGCAGGCGGACGCCGGTTCATCAGTTCGTTCTTCATAAAGTCCATGTATGGGGCTGCGTGACTGAAGAACTTATGATATCCTGCACAAAGGTAATTCAGTCCCGGCTCTCCGTCGGCTGTACGTGCAAAACGGTTCTTTGGACATTCGCCGTTGCAGGCAAACAGCCATTCGCACTCCCTGCATTGGGTGGGGAGAGATTGTTGCTTCATCAGTCCGAAGGCTTGTTGCCGTTCTCCGTACATCATCTCCACCAGTGTATTCTGATGGATGTTGCCCAGTTTATATTCGGGGAAAACAAAATGGTCGCACGCATATACGTCTCCGTTGAACTCCATGACGCCTGCATGGCCGCAAGTCTTTGCCATGGAACATACACCCGGTTGTTCGCCTATCCAGTTGGCAAGGGTAGAGTCGAATAACTGTATGTAGTAAGTACCCACGTCCTGCTTTACCCATTCGTCGAACAAGGCGCATAGGAAGTCTCCCCATTGTTCCGGCGTGACGGAAAAGTCTGCCAGCTGCGTGCTCTTTTCCTTGTCTGCCAGGGAGGCAAGATGGCGTCCGTCCCCATGAGGGGCAATGCGCTCCACGATGGGGGCAAACTGGATGTAATGGCATCCTATCTCCTTGAAGAAATTATAGAAGTCCAGCGGATAGTCGGCGTTGTAGTCATTGACCACTGCCATTCCGTTCCATTCCACACCGTGCTTTTTCAGCAGGTTGATGCCCTGCATCACCTTGACGAAAGAGGGCTTGCCCTGCTTGTTCTTCCGGTATTCGTCATGGAACTCCTGAGGCCCGTCTATGGAGACACCCACCAGCCAGTTGTTTTCTTTGAAAAACCGGCACCATTCATCGGTCAGCAACGTGCCGTTGGTCTGTATGCAGTTGTCTATGGTGCGTCCGTTGGCATATTTCTTTTGCAGCTCCATGGCACGTTTGTAGAAAGAGAGCGGACGCATCAGCGTCTCTCCGCCATGCCAGGTGAACAGAACCTGGGGCATGGTCTGCGAGTTGATGTACTCCTCGATGAACTTTTCCAGCAGTTCCTCGCTCATCACATGCTTGGGGTTGTCTCTATATAGTTTGGATTTCTCCAGATAATAGCAATAATCGCATGCCAGATTGCATACCGCACCTACCGGTTTCAGCATTACATAGAGCGGTTTGGCAAAAGGTGCATAGGTTGACATGTATATTTTCTCTATTTTTATGATTTATAATTGTGCAAAAATACGTAAACCGAATGAAAAATCCTTTCTTTCTATTCGGTTTATAAGGAATATTAATACCTTTGCTGGGTGTAATTCAAAAATCGTTTCTTGCATGATTAGAATGAGTGTGAACCGCATTTTACCCTTTTTGCTCCTGCTTGTGCTCTTTACTTCTTGCAACCGCAAGTATAAGATAGAGGGCAGTTCCTCGGTAACCAGCCTTGACGGAAAGATGTTGTTCCTCAAGACGCTTCGGGACGGGCAATGGGTGAACGTCGACTCGGCAGAGGTTATCCATGGGCATTTCAAGATGAAAGGCCGGGCCGATTCCGTGATGATGGTGACTCTTTATATGGACCACGAGGGCATTATGCCTTTGGTGCTGGAAGACGGCAAAATCGTGGTTTCCATCTCCAATACTCAGTTGATTGCCAAAGGGACTCCTTTGAATGACAAACTGTACGAGTTCATAGACAAGCGCAATTCCCTGGAAGTGAAGATAGAGGAGCTGGAACGGAAAGAGGCGCGTATGGTGCTGGACGGTGCCAATCTGGATGACGTGCATGGGCAGTTGGCAAAGGAAGGCGAAGCACTTGTGAAGGAGATGAACGACTACGTCCGGCAGTTCATTGTAGATAACTTTGAGAATGTGCTGGGCCCCAGTGTATTCATGATGATGTGCAGCACACTGCCCTATCCGGTGATGACTCCGCAGATTGAGGACATCATGAGAACTGCTCCCTTGTCTTTTAAAGAGAATACTTTGGTGAAGGATTTCCTTACAAAGGCGAAGGAGAACATGCAGCTGATTGAAGAGCAGAAACGCATGAAGCAAAATGCTTCTGTAGGAGGACAGAAATAAACAGGAATGAGTTGATAATGACAAACGGGAATGCCTGAATATCCTATCAAGATATTCAGGCATTCCCGTTTGTCATTATGTCTTTATCTGTCCTGGTCTTCGTTCTTCACCATCCCTTTATACTTTTCCGGCAATGCACTCTCCACCGCCGCATAAGCCTCGTTCATGCTTGCCTTGATGTTTTCTGCCCCTTTCCCTTTGGGAGGAATAGGTTCATGGATGGTCAGTATCATCCGGTGGCGGTGTATCCACTTTCCGGTGCGTGGAAGAATCTCGAACGAGCCGTCTATAGTGACGGGCACCACTTCCAGTTGCAGTTCATCTGCCAACTGGAAAGCACCTCTCTTGAAGTACCCCATGTGTCCCGTGAAGGTACGTGCCCCTTCGGGAAATACTACCAGTGACACGCCGTCTTTCAAAGATGATTCTGCCTGCCGCATGGTGGCAAGCACCTTCTTGGGGCTGGAACGGTCGACGAAGATATGTCCTGCGCTCTCGCATGCTTTGCCGACAAACGGGATTTTGCGCAGGCTCTTCTTCATCATCCATTTGAAGTTCCGTCCCAGGAATCCGTATATCAGGAATATGTCGAAGGCACCTTGGTGATTGGGCACAAACACGTAGGAAGTACGTTTATGTATTTTCTCCCTTCCATGTACCTCCACCGGAATAAGCAGTATATAGCAGATGAGCTGTGACCAGATTTTACCGGGATAGTAACCCCAGATATGCGCTCCTCCTATCAGCGAACCGATGATGGTGACCAATGCTGTAAGGATAGTCAGTACCAATAAAATGGGCAACGCAAAGCAAACCTGATAAATAATATAAAGTATCTTCATAGGTGTCGGATTTTTTATTGCTACAAAGATATACCTTTTTCTTATTTCGTCACTCTTTCTCTCTTACTAATTTTAGTACTGTAATTTCCGGCCATGCCCCGAACCGGAACGGCAGTCCTACATAGCCGATGCCAATATTTACGTACAAAGCCCTCTTGCCTTCGTAGTACATTCCTCTCCATTCCGGATAGATAAGTTCGGCAAGGGAGTGCCCGAACAAGATGCCTTGCATGGCGTGGGTGTGTCCTGCAAGCATCAGTGAAATATCCGATCGGGGCAGTACCTCGCGCCTCCAGTGGGTAGGGTTATGGCTGAGCAATATTTGGAACATTCCCTCCGTGCCCTGCATGGCTTGTGGCAAGTCTGCAAATTGGGAGAAAGGAGGCTCCCCGTCGTTTTCCACACCGATGAGGGCTATGCTGTCACCTTTGTGATGAAGGATGTCATGCTCATTGTTCAGCAGTTTCCATCCCATTGCTTTCTGCTGCCGGATTAAATAGTCCAGATTGGCGATTTCTGCTTTCGGGCTTTGCCAGTGATAGTATGAGCCATAGTCATGGTTGCCGAGGATGGAGTATACTCCGTCCGGTGCGTATAGTTGGGAGAGTATTTCTTGGAAACCATCCAGTTCATGGCTCTGCTGGTTCACGAGGTCACCGGTGAAGACAATCAGGTCCGGCTTCTGTCCGTTGACTAAATCGACCAGCTGTTTGATGGGGTCCGGATTGCCTTGCCAACTGCCGATGTGTATGTCCGATATTTGCACGATGCGGTAGCCGTCGAAACCTTCCGGAATATTTGCAGAACGGTATTCCACTTCTTTTGTATCGAAACGGGTGATGCCTGCCAGGGTACCGTAAAGGATATTGAAGAAGCTGACGACAGCCAAAACCAGTCCTATAGCGGTGAACGGGCTGCGGGGACAACGACGGATGATGAAGTGTGCCAGTACTCCCACCAGCGAGCAAAGCATGAATATGGTTTTTGGAAAGACAAATAGCATGATGGTAATTGCCAGTCTGCCTATGGCCTGCGTATGGTTTGACATCGCATTGTCGCCCGTGAGGAACATGAAGTAAACATAGCCTGCCGCTAATAGCAAGGTGGGAAGCCAATAAAGGCAGTGAAGGACTGCCTTTCTGGTTTTTCTTACTACATAAACCAAGTAAATGTAAAGGTCGGGGATGAGAAGGAAAAGGATGAAAACAAGAGTTACTCGGTGCATATATCTTTCAATTCTTCAATGTTCTTTTTAATATTGTCCAGATGTTTGTAAATCACTTTTTTGTAGAGAATATAGATAATCAACGCATCAAATACTACAAAGAGGGTAATCAGTATGGCTTGCACGCCAACGGACATCAGATGATATTCCATCACCCAATAATTGAGGATATTGAAAAGGATAATCCAGATGGAGATGCCCATCACCTCATATTTGGTCCATTGGCGGAAAGTGGTCATACGGCGGCTGACTTCGGCAACACTCATTTCTTCAATATGTGTATTCTTATTCCAACGGTATGTTTTCCAGTCCCACCACATGCCTGCGAGAATGCTGATGGCAATGAATCCTAAAAAGGGAACAATCTTTTCTTGTAGTTGTTCGTTGAAACCGAAGGTGGGCAGTAGCAGCCATATAAGAAGAAGGGTAGCCAGACATATCGTTCCTATTCCGATAGAGAAGCGTTGTATGACTACGAGGCGTCCCAGACTTTTGCGGGTATTTGCCTTGTAGCCGGCAATCAGTTCTGTAATCTGCTGTTCATCAGCAATCGGTTCTTTCTGCAACTGTTCATTCAGTGCGTTCCATGATTTCTTCAGTTCATCCAGTTCCATATATCTATTCCTCCTTATTCATTCTTTTCAATTTGTCTTTGATGCGGCTGAGCTTGGTGGCAACGTTTGTCAAAGTCAGCCCGGTGATTTCGGCAATTTCTTCGTAGCTTTTCTCTTCCAGATAGAGCAGGATGATGGATTTTTCCAATTGTCCCAGCCGGTTTATCATCCGGTAGAGTTGCCGTAGCATGGCTTGTGTCTCGTCGGTTTCTTCAGTCCGGTCGGCTTCTTGGTTGAGGGTAACGATTTCGGGGATGTTCTTTTCTTTGCGGATAAAGCTGATGCACGTGTTCAGTGCGATGCGGTAAATCCATGTTGAAATCTTGCACTCCCGCCGGAACTTGGGAAATGCTTTCCATAAGTTGAGTACCACTTCCTGATACAAGTCGTTGAGGGTAGCGTTGGGCGTGGTGTACAGATAGCACACCTTATATATCACGCGCTCATACTCTCGTACCACGGATACAAACTCTTGTTCTGCATTTTCCATCTTTTTGCTTCTTTCGAGTTGCTTTGCACTGTTAGTCGCGGAAAGGGGCGATAAATCACAGTTCAAAAGGATTATTTTTTATGGCACATAGGTGACACAGATTAAACAGATGACCACAGATGAGAAATTCATGATGAACAAAATTATCAGTGAAAATCTGTTTAATCTGTGTCGTCTGTGTAACTCCTTTTTCAATGTACCGAATTATCAGCATTATGATACGCTTTCTAAATTTCCTGCCAGAAACTTCCGCATATTCCCTATTGGCATTCCTCGGCGGCGGGCGTAATCTTCCAGCTGGTCCTCTCCAATCTTGCCCACTGCAAAGTATCGGGATGCGGGATGTGCCAGCATCATGCCGCAGACGGAGGAGTGAGGATGCATGGCTCCATGTTCAGTCAGCGTGATGCCTATCTGTTTCATGCCGAGCAGTTCGTCCAGCAGGAAATTCACGGATTGGTCGGGTAGGGAGGGGTATCCCACAGCGGGGCGGATGCCTTGGTACTTCTCGACCAGCAAATCCGGAATGGACAAGGATTCGTCGGGGGCATAGCCCCAAGCCTCCTTGCGGACATATTCGTGCATCTTTTCTGTGGCGGCTTCGGCGAGGCGGTCGTTCAAGGTTTGTACAAGGAGATGTTTGTAAGGGTCGTTCTTGTAAGTCTCTTCGGCCTCTTCACTGATGGTGGAGGCGAAAAGTCCTACGATGTCGGGCGTGCCTGAAGAGAGGGGACGTACAAAATCGCTCAGACAGAGAAATGGACCGCCATCGGGTTGGGGTGTCTGCTGGCGGAGCAGTGGGAAGGTTGTTCCTTCTATCAAGAGGTTATCTCCGTCTGCATTTGCCTGGCAAAGCCTGAAGATGCAATGGATGGAGATTGTTTCGTCCAGTCGGCCGAGCATTCTATTGGCTTCCTTGAAGAGCTGCATGGCTTCGGAAGCTTTGGTACGTTCCTCCTCGGGAAAGGTTGTCAGCCAAAGTGCACGGCAGGAATCGCAGCCATGGATGTTGGCAATAGCCGCAAAGCGAGGCTGGAAGCCCCAGGCATGGAAGAAATAAATCCAGTTGATGTAAGGGGTTACTTCATGAATCCGATACGAAAGCAATTCATGCCCCGGTGCCAGTATTGTCCTTTTCATCCCATTTAATCCTTAATCCCTAATCCTTAATTCCTAGCCTTCACTCCCCAAATCTCAGTTCCTCGCCACGATAAGCGTCGTCCACCATGCCGTCACTATAAACGGGATGTCCGTTGGCAAAAGTCCTTTCCACTTTCCAGTTGAAGGTATGCCCTTCCAATGGGCTCCAGCCGCATTTGCTCAAAACTTTGTCGGCTGTCACTTCCCACGGGGCATCGGGGCGTACCAGCACAAGGTCTGCCCGGTAACCTTCACGGATATAGCCGCGCTCGTTGATGCGGTAGATTTGTGCGGGAGCATGGCACATCTTTTCAACGATGGTCTCGAGTGTGAATACTCCCTCATCCACCAGTTGCAACATGCTGACAAGTGAGAACTGTATCATCGGCATGCCGGACATGGCCTTCAAGGCACCTCCTTCTTTTTCGGAGAGCAGATGGGGCGCATGGTCGGTGGCTATAACGTCTATCAGGCCGGAGTTGACGGCTGCACGCAGGGCATCGCGGTCGGCTTGCTTCTTAATGGCAGGATTGCACTTGATACGTGTGCCCAACGTGCGATAGTCACTGAGCGTGAAGAGGAGATGGGCAACGCATGCTTCGGCGGTGATATGCTTCTCGGAAAGTGAATAGTCATTGAACAGTTGCAGTTCCTTGGCTGTGGACACATGCAGAATATGCAGCCGTGCACCGGCAATCCTTGCCAGCCGTACTGCCAGTTCAGAGGATGCATAGCATGCTGCCGAAGAGCGGATGTAGGGATGCTTGCCTATGGGAATATCATTCTCTCCGGCAAACATTTCCTTATACTTGGCAATATTGTTCTTGATGGTTTCCTGGTCTTCGCAGTGGGCGGCAATCAGCATGTCTGTACCGTTGAAGATGTTCAGCAGGCTGTTCATCTTGTCTACCAGCATGTTTCCGGTACTGGAACCCATGAATAGCTTGATGCCGCAGACGCGGTGCTTGTCCAGCTTGCCGAATTCGCTGTAATTGTCGTTTGTTGCGCCGAAGTAGCAGGAATGGTTTACGATACACTTCTCGTTCAGCAAATCAAGTTTGGCGTTCAAGGCATCCAGCGTAGTGGTCACCGGATTTGTATTGGGCATATCCATGATGGAGGTCACACCACCTGCGGCAGCCGCACGGCTTTCGGTGAGGATGTCCGCTTTGTGGGTCAGCCCGGGATCGCGAAAATGTACATGGTCGTCGATGATGCCAGGCAACAGATAGCATCCGGTGGCATCTATGGTCTCGTCACAAGGGGCGGAGAGAGGTTTCCAGTTGGTCAGTACCTCTGCAATGCGCCCGTCTTCTATCACTACGGAACCTTTCACGGATTGTCCTTCGTTGACAATCGTAGCGTTATGTATCAATGTTCTTTTCATATCTTCCTAATATTTATAGTAAACCCCTATCACTCTATCACCCATTACTTCATCTCCTTATCTACGGTAGGATATTTATGGAACCAACTGTTCCATTTCAACCGAATCACTCCGAATACGGCTTCACCAAAAATACTGCTGTTCATTTTGGAGGTGCCCAGTTCGCGATTGATGAAGATGACAGGCACTTCCTTTACCTTGAAGCCGCATTTGTAGGCGGTGAATTTCATTTCTATCTGGAAGGCGTATCCTTTGAAGCGGATGCCGTCCAGATTGATAGTCTCCAATACCCGGCGGCGGTAACATACGAATCCGGCTGTAGTATCGTGGATGGGCAGCCCGGTGATGAAGCGTACATATTTGGAGGCAAAATAAGACATCAGTACACGTCCCATGGGCCAGTTCACTACGTTCACACCACTCACATAACGTGAACCGATGGCTACATCGGCACCCTCTTCGGAGCAAGCGCGGTAGAGACGGGGCAGGTCTTGGGGATTGTGGCTGAAGTCGGCATCCATTTCGAAGATATACTCATAACCTCGTTGCAATGCCCACTTAAAGCCGGCTATATAGGCTGTTCCCAATCCCAGCTTTCCTTTGCGCTCCACCATGAAGAGGCGTTCAGGAAACTCCTGCTGCAAGGTCTTTACAATGGCAGCCGTTCCGTCGGGCGAACCGTCTTCAATGACAAGGATGTGAAAACCATGTTTCAGAGCAAAAACGGCACGGATGATATTTTCTATATTCTCCCGTTCATTGTAGGTGGGGATGATGACAATGCTGTCTGATGTTTGCATACTTATAGGTAATGGGGGTTATAACTGGGAACAAATGTAATACATTTCTTTTTTATCTGGCAGCATTTTCACACAAATCTTGCTTTTGCAAAGTTCTGGCGCCACGACTCTTTCATTTATGTAGTTCCTTCTAACTCCTGACTATGAGGAATGCAGGTTAAATCAAAGAACCGTATGCTTGACTTTGAACTTTAGCCTCAATCTTTAGCTATTCCCGTTTCAATCATTAACAGAAAACATTCAAACTATTAAAGAAAAACTTTCGAAGTATAAAGGATAAAGTGGGTAGATATAGGGAGAAAAAGTGCTCTTCAGTCTTGGTCTGTCTATCCCAAGCCTTGGGATAGACAGACCAAACCCTGGGATACATGTCCGCAGGCTGGGGATAAACTTTGTGTAACATAACTCCTGAATAGGGATTGTGCAGGCTGTGTTATTCATAATTGGAGGAAAAGAAGTTTCATTGCCTTCCCCGATAAATAGGGCGATACAGAAAAAAGGTGAAGGATGTGCAGGCTGACAGCAGAAAGATTATTTCAGAGAACATAGTTGCCGACAGGTCAAAGCTAAAGATTATTTGTGTATTTTTGCACCGAATTTATTTCGGTAGGATACCTTATGAGAGGCAATACCGGGGGAAAAAGCGCAAAGCAATGAATATAACTGAACTGCAACAATCTTATGCTTCCCATCCCAATGTAGAGGGGGTGTGCAGGCTTCTGAAAGATAACTCTGTCCGTCACCTATATTGCGGAGGTTTATATGCCTCTGCCGCTTCTTTGTTTTCGTCTGTATTGGTTCAGCGGGCTACTTGTCCGCTCGTTTTCATTCTGGGCGATATGGAGGAAGCCGGTTATTTCTATCATGATTTGACGCAGATATTGGGGACAGAGCAGGTATTGTTTTTTCCTTCTTCATTTCGCCGCGCCATCAAGTACGGGCAGAAGGATGCGGCAAACGAAATACTCCGTACAGAAGTGCTGAGTCGCCTGCAAAAAGGAGAAGAGGGGCTTTGCGTGGTGACCTATCCGGATGCGCTGGCCGAAAAGGTTGTCTCTCGTAAGGAACTGGGAGAGAATACACTGAAACTGCATGCAGGCGAGAGGGTGGATATGAACTTCGTGACGGACGTATTGCGCAGCTACGGTTTTGAATATGTGGACTACGTCTACGAGCCGGGGCAGTATGCCGTGCGTGGCAGTATTATCGACGTCTTTTCCTTCTCTTCCGAATATCCCTTCCGCATAGACTTTTTCGGCGATGAGGTGGAAAGCGTCCGTACCTTCGAGGTGGAAACACAGCTCTCGAAGGAGAAGAAAGAAAGCATCGTGATAGTTCCCGACTTGAGCCATAGCCTGGAAAAAAAAGGAAGCGGCGGCATGGTGTCGTTCCTCGATTTCCTTCCGTCGGACAGCTTGCTTGCCATGCGCGACTTTCTCTGGTTGCGCGAACGCATCCAGACCGTGCACGACGAATCGCTCACCCCACAGGCCATCGCCGCCCGTGAGTCGGAGGAGAATGGAGCCATCACGCTGGAAGGCAAGCTGATTGATGGTGGCGAGTTCACCCTGCGCGCCCTCGATTTCCGCCGGATGGAGTTCGGCAACAAGCCCACCGGAACGCCGGATGCTACCGTCTCGTTCCATACTACGGTACAGCCTATCTTCCATAAAAACTTCGACATGGTGGCGGAGAGTTTCCGCGAATACCTCTCCCGTCACTACACCATCTACATATGCAGCGATAGCCTGAAACAGACCGACCGCATCCGTGCCATCTTTGAGGACCGTGGAGACAACATATCCTTTACCGCCGTGGAACGGACACTGCACGAAGGCTTTGCCGACGACACTTTACGTATCTGTATCTTTACCGACCATCAGCTGTTCGACCGCTTTCACAAGTATAACTTGAAGAGCGACAAGGCACGCAGCGGCAAGGTGGCCTTGAGCCTGAAGGAGCTGAACCAATTCACCCCCGGCGACTATGTGGTGCATACCGACCACGGTGTGGGGCGTTTTGCCGGACTGGTACGTATCCCCAACGGTGACACCACGCAGGAGGTGATGAAGATTGTCTATCAGAACGAAGATGTGGTGTTTGTCTCCATCCACTCTCTGCACAAGGTTTCCAAGTACAAGGGAAAGGAGGGTGAAGCGCCCCGCCTCAACAAGCTCGGCACCGGAGCTTGGGAGAAGCTGAAAGACCGCACCAAGACGAAGATAAAGGATATTGCCCGCGACTTGATAAAACTCTACTCGCAACGCCGCGAGGAGAAGGGGTTCCAATACAGTCCCGACAGCTTCCTGCAACGGGAGTTGGAAGCCTCCTTCATCTATGAGGATACCCCCGACCAAAGCAAGGCTACTTCCGACGTGAAGGCCGACATGGAGAGTGCCCGTCCGATGGACCGCCTGGTGTGCGGTGACGTGGGCTTCGGCAAGACGGAGGTGGCTGTTCGTGCCGCTTTCAAGGCTGTGGCGGACAATAAGCAGGTGGCTGTACTGGTGCCCACTACCGTACTTGCCTATCAGCATTTCCAGACCTTCAAGGAGCGCTTGAAAGGTTTGCCTTGCCGGGTGGAGTATCTGAGTCGTGCCCGCACCGCTGCTCAGGCAAAGGCTGTAGTGAAAGGGCTTGCCGAAGGGGAAGTGAATATTCTTATCGGTACCCACCGTATCCTGGGAAAAGACGTTAAGTTCAAAGACCTTGGTTTGTTGATTATTGATGAGGAGCAGAAGTTCGGCGTCTCCGTCAAGGAGAAACTCCGCCAATTGAAGGTGAATGTGGATACGCTGACCATGACGGCTACACCCATTCCCCGTACCTTGCAGTTTTCGCTGATGGGTGCGCGCGACTTGAGCGTCATCCAGACACCGCCGCCTAACCGCTATCCCATCCAGACGGAAGTGCACACCTTCAACGAGGAAATCATTGCCGACGCCGTCAATTTCGAGATGAGCCGTAACGGGCAGGTATTCTTCGTGAATAACCGTATTTCCAATCTGGTTGAGTTGAAGGCCATGATAGAGCGGCACATTCCCGACTGCCGTGTCTGTATCGGACACGGACAGATGGAGCCTGCCGAACTGGAGAAGATAATCTTTGATTTCGTCAATTACGATTACGACGTGCTGCTTGCCACTACCATCATCGAAAGTGGCATCGACATACCCAATGCCAATACCATTATCATCAACCAGGCGCAGAACTTCGGCCTCAGTGACTTGCACCAGATGCGCGGACGTGTGGGGCGGAGCAATAAAAAAGCTTTCTGTTACCTGCTGGCACCGCCTTTGTCCTCCCTTACTCCCGAAGCAAAACGACGCCTGCAAGCCATCGAGAACTTCTCCGACCTGGGCAGTGGCATCCACATTGCCATGCAGGACCTTGACATCCGTGGCGCAGGCAATATGCTCGGTGCCGAACAGAGTGGTTTCATTGCCGACCTAGGCTACGAGACGTATCAAAAGATTCTCTCCGAAGCTGTGCACGAACTGAAGACCGACGAGTTTGCCGACCTTTATGCCGAAGAGCTGAAAGCGGACGGAGGCGTCATCAGTGGAGAACAGTTTGTCGACGAATGCCAGGTGGAAAGTGACCTTGAACTTTTGTTGCCTGCCGATTACGTGACCGGCAGCAGCGAGCGTATGCTGCTCTATCGCGAGCTGGACGGATTGACACTCGACAAGGATGTGGATGCTTTTCGTACCCGTCTTGAGGACCGATTCGGTCCGGTGCCTCCCGAAACGGAGGAGTTGCTGCGCATTGTTCCTTTGCGACGCATAGCTGCCCGTCTTGGTGTAGAAAAGGTCTTTCTGAAAGGGGGACGCATGTCTCTATTCTTCGTTTCCAATCCGGATAGTCCGTACTATCAGAGCCAAGCTTTCGGCAAGGTGATAGCCTACATGATGAAATATACCCGTCGTTGCGACCTGCGCGAGCAGAACAACAAACGGAGTATGCTGGTGAAGGATGTTAGGACGGTGGAAGAAGCTGTCTGTGTGTTGCAGGAGGTAGTGGCAATGCAGGTAGAGGAGTAAACAGTTGCCACTCCTGCCACTAACGTCCGAACTGCAAGGCGAATCCCAAATTGAAGAAAGTGATGTTGTTTTTGAACCAGCTATGGTCTACTCCGTCATCATAGCCGTCCGTGTTGTAAAGTCGTGCATCGGGGTTGGCAAACCAGTCTGCTGTTAGGAAATCACAGCGAATCATACCCGAGAGTTTACGGCTGATGCGGAACTCATAGCCTGCTGCGAAAGTTATTCCACAATATCCTTTATGGAAAAGGTGTCCGTTCCGTTCACCACGTTTATATGTCCGTTCCTGATAGTTCATATACCCGATGCCGAACGAGAGGAACAGTCCTTGATTCCCGTTGCTCCACAAGGGCCGGTATGTGATGTTGGGGCGTATGCAGTGCAGATGTGCCTTATCCGGCAGGCGTGCCATGCGTAGATAGTCATATTGAAGTCCTGCGGCAAATAGGGGCGTGATGTAGTAGCGGCCTTCTGTCATCAGGTCATATCCCACCCGGTTGCCATTCTTGCTGAAGAAGTCGTTACGGTTTCCCTCTACATGAGGTAAGGATACACCGCCACCGAAGATGATACTGTAATTTTGCGGCAGGCATTCGCTTTGTGCCAGCAGACCTGTCGCTCCGATGGGGAGTAGGGATAGGCAGAGGAGGAGGAATCGTTTCATGCAGTTGCTGTGAGTTTCTTGGAAATATCGTATTTTTATCGTTTCCCGTATAGCTTGTCTATCAAATCCGTCCGTCCTATCCGGCGCAGTTCGTTTATGATGTTCCTGCGCTCTTCGGGTTTGTACCAGAAGAAGAATTGGCGTTGAGCCAGTTTCTCGCGCTGCGTTTTGGCACTGAATACCGGTTCCAGCGTATAAGGATGGAAGCCCGTGTACCATGCTTCGGTGGCAACGGTCATGGGAGTAGGGGTAAAGTCTTGCACTTGCTCCAGATGGAAGTCCAGTCGCTTGGTGATGACGGCAAGTTCCGCCATATCTTCCTCCTTGCATCCGGGATGGCTGCTGATGAAATAAGGAATAAGCTGCTGGCGTAGTCCTTCTTCATGGTTAATCCTGTCGAATATCTTCTTGAACTCACCGAACTGGCTGAACGGAGGCTTGCGCATGATGTTGAGCACGCGGTCTGACGTATGCTCCGGTGCTACCTTCAGGCGACCGCTGACATGGCGGGCAATGAGCTCGCGGGTATATTCCTGCGTACTTTTGTTAGTGTTCGGGTCCTTGCTCTGGTGCAGCAGCAGGTCATAGCGTACACCGCTGCCAATGAAGGACTTCTTGATGCCGGGCAGGGCATCTACGGCATGATAGATGTCGAGCAGCGGACGGTGGTCCGTATTCAAGTTGGGGCATACCTTGGGGTAGATGCACGACGGGCGTTTGCATTTCCTGCAGACGGCCTCATCCCGTCCCTTCATGCGGTACATATTGGCCGACGGGCCTCCCAAATCGCTCAAATAACCCTTGAAGTCTGGCAGCTCCGTGATGGCTTTCACCTCTTTCAGAATGCTCTCCTTGCTGCGGCTTACGATGAATTTGCCCTGGTGTGCGGAGATGGTGCAGAAGGCACATCCTCCGAAACATCCGCGATGCAGGTTGACGGAGAACTTTATCATGTCGTATGCCGGAATACGTTTTCCCTTGTATTTGGGATGGGGCAGGCGCGTGTATGGCAAGTCGAAAGAACGGTCGAGTTCAGCTTCCGTCAAAGGGGGATAGGGAGGATTGACTACTACCGTCAGCTTGCCGCTCTTTTGCAAGATGCGGGATGCTGTATATTTGTTGCTTTCCTCCTCGATATGACGGAAGTTGGCAGCTTCTTTCTTTTTATCTTTCAGACATTCTTCATGGGAAAAGAGGGTGATATCCCCTTCTTGTACCACTACTTCCTTGTCAAGGTAAACCATTTGGGGAATATCGGCGATGAGCTTTTTGAAGCTTGGGGCGTCCATCTGTGTCTGTTGGCGTTTCAGCCTTTCCGCAAGTTCCACCACCGGTTTCTCTCCCATGCCGTAGATGAGTGAGTCGGCTCCGCTGTCGAGGAGGATGCTGGGGCGTACACGGTCCTGCCAATAGTCATAGTGCGTCAGGCGGCGCATGCTTGCCTCGATGCCGCCCAGTACGACGGGGACATCGGGGAATAGCTTCTTTAATATCTGGGTATATACAATGGAAGGGTACTCCGGACGCATATCCGGACGTGCATCCGGGGTATAGGCGTCATCACTGCGCAAGCGTTTGTTGGCAGTATATTTGTTGACCATCGAATCCATACAGCCGGGACTGATGCCGAAGAACAGACGGGGACGTCCCAGTTTTTTGAAGTCGCGCAAGTCGTCGCGCCAGTTGGGTTGGGGGATGATGGCTACGCGCAATCCTTCTGCTTCGAGGATGCGGCCTATGACAGCGGCTCCAAAAGAAGGGTGATCCACGTAGGCGTCACCGCTGAAAAGTATTACATCCAATTCGTCCCAACCACGCAGTTCCACTTCTTTCTTGGTAGTAGGAAGCCAGTCTGTAAGGCGATATTCTTTCATTTGCACATTAAAAACTGTAATGTCATCCGTTCTCCGTCGTAAATCTCACGGAAGCCTATCTGCTGCTCGGAAAGATACTCTTTCATGTCATTGAAGGCAGCAGCGTCGTCCATGATGATTTCCAGCTTCTCGCCTTTTCCGGCCTCGCACATGGCTTTGATGGCAGGGATTAAAGGGCTGTAATGCTGTTGTCCGCAGGTGTCGATGGTTTTCATTTATTCTTCTTCTATGGTGTCTTGTTGGGAAAGCCATTGCAGATAGAGCTTGATGAGCTGTTGTAGTCCGAAGGCCTTCATGTTGTTGTGATAGATAACGTCGATACAGAGGTCGAGCAGGTCTTTGCTGTCTTCCTCTTGCGCGGCGATGAGGGAGCGGATGTTCAGTTTCAACTTGTCGAGCACGGTTTCGTCCACAATACCGTTGCTGTCAATGAGATGGCGGAAGAGGCCGTATTTCTCGATGGTGGCAAGATTCTCTTCAGAAACTTCTAAACTACGGGTTCCGCTGGGGTTGGCTTGTATAGTGTACATGATGTTTAATGTTTAGTGGTTAATGTTTAATGATTAATGGAAGCAAAGATAGTTTTTTCACTACAGATTACACAGATTTTCACAGATTATTTATAGGGATTGCTATTTTGTCTGTGTTAATCTGTGTAATCTGTGGTGAGAAAGCGGAGTATGGATGCCATAATTACATTTCTGGATGTTTCTTCCCGGATGCTTTCAAAAGGGAATCCCATGACAAAAGTGCGATAATCACTGCCTTGATAGGCTACGGCGGCGGGTGTGTTGCCGATGGCATAGGTCATGACTGGAAAAGCGGGAGACATGGGCAGGATGCAATCAGGGGAAGTGACCGGATAGCTTTGCTCATTCGGCAGGCGGGGAAGGGTGAAGGTATGCCCCAGTCCCCGGACAGCGATTTTGTCCCCGTCTGTTTTCAGAGAGTTGCCATGCCGGTACTTCAAGATATTCTGAATAAATTCTTTATTGCCCTGCGAGCTGTCCATATCGCTGCCTACGTAGGCACCGCTGACCAGGAGATGACCTCCCGACTGGCAATAGGAAGTCAGTATGCGCTGCATGGGCGAGGAGAATGTTTTGTAGTAGGTATTGCGTGCCGGATTGCTGGAATTGTCTTCTTTCTCAAGTCCGAGGATATAGTCCACTATCGGATAATCCTCTAATGAGAGGATGCCCTTTTCCACAGCCTCGTCGCTGCATGAGACGAAGCTGTAATTTCCGGCTGCCTGGATGGCTTTGCCATGTACGAAGGGGTAATCGAAAGTGTTTCCGATGATTTTCATGCCTTCGTATTCGTCACTGCTCTCTCCCAGACGTCGTCCTGCTTCCTTCCGGCTAAAATTCTGCTGGGCGCCGCAGAGGGAGATGTCATAGAGATAGGGTACGCCGGGATCTTGTGACAAGTCGAAGCCTGCCGCATCGGGGGTGTCTATAACGGCAGGCCCGCTGATGCGGTCGAATCCGTTGACGATAAGTATCTGTCCTTTTTCACGCTTTGCCTTGTAGGCGGCAAGAATTTCCGAAGGGAAGCTTTCGCCACCCCGGTTTACGGCGGTTACTTTAAAGGAATAGACGATGCCCGGTTCTATTTTTACGGTGTGGGATGGGGAGCTGACGCGTACGCCATTGTCAAATCCTCCACGACCGATACGTGTATATACAATGTATTCACGTGGTTTGGCAGTCGGCTCCAACGGGTCTTCCTCTCCTTGCCAGGAAAGCTCTAAAGTATTCTTCTTTTGACCGAAGCGGATGGCAAAGTGGCTGACGGGAAGGGGGTGGACAACGTAGTCTCTGCCGTGCTGGCTGCATATGTATTGCAGAATGGCTTTATAGAGCGCACGCCCGACGGTGAACTTGAAGTTAGGGTCATGTCCCAAGCGCATATCTGCGAAGTTCTGGTGCGACAACAGTTCTACGATGGTGGAAGGGACGGCGGGCAGGCGTGTTTCACTGTAGTTGCGGTTCCATAGGCTGCGGCGTGTCCAGTCTACGTTGAAGGTAGAGCGGATATCACGCTGCAACTGCGTTAGCAGAATGTCCGAAAGGTCACGGGAGGCATGGCGGTCTGTACCGGCATGCAGCCGGCCGTTGTTGAAGTTGGTGGTATAAATGCCGAGAGTGCCTATAATCTCATCTTCCTTACTGAAACCGGCATCGCTATGCAGGGCCATACTCATTTCAAAGGGGATGCCCAAACCTTCTTCCGTCGGGTTGAATAGTGATTTTCCTGCAAGGTAATTCACTGTACGGGAACGTACGTTGATGTCGTCGTTCATATCATTCTTTCCCTCATAGCCTCCATAGACGGGATAGGGCATGCCTGCCCATTGGGCAAAGTAGCGTGCGCCTTCCAGGTATCTGGGCAAGCCGCTGGTTTGTCCTCCGCGGGCAATGTTGCCCATGCCTCCTCCAAAGCGGACGGCATCGGCACAGACCACGCCTTTCTCTTTGCTTTCGTTGCTCAATACCACCATGCCGTAGTCGTTCCGGCCTTTGTCAAAAGTGAATGTGCCGAGGTACACCCATGTGCCGCCTCCTATTTGCTGGTTCACCTTGAACTCCGTGACGCCTCCATTGTGAAATACAAGATATTTGGCATCGCTTACGCTGCCCGGCAGTGTTTGGTAAGATACGTATACAGCATATTCTCCCGTTTCCGGAATATCGGGTACCCATTCGGCAAAAGCCTTGTCTTTCTTCTTTTCAGTTTTGGCAAAGCGTACCGTGCCGGAGAGGAAAGGGTTTTCATTGTCCTGATAGATTCGTTTCCGTTGGGCAAATCCGGGTCGGGAGGTCTGTTCCCAACGTGCTTTCCGGCTTTTCACGTCCAGATAAAGGGAACCTTGTCCTCCATGTCCGCTCAGGCTACCGTCATTGTCTACGATGACTTCCTGCTTCTGCGTGTCCCTTTCGCGGGGAGTGAATACATTGGCTCCTGCATTCTCTAGCATGGGCAGGAGGTAGGGCAGGATGAAGGATTGGGTGAACTGGTCTTCTGTAGTGCAGAACAGCCTCGGGCGTTGCCATCCCCATTTGTCCTTGTCATTGATATAATATTTCCCGTGGCTTTGCCAAAGGGCGATGTGGCGTCCTTCCAGTCCGCGGGTGATGTCGTAGGGGCGCGAGGTACGGGTTACCCAGGGGGTACCTTTGTATTCCAGGTGGCTGAACAGACGTGCCTTGTCTTTCTTCCCTTTCCGGTAGAGGTTGGGGATAAGCTCTTCGATGCTCTTCCCGTCAGCAAAGACGGTGAGGTCGAAATAGTTCACCGGTCCTGGCAGGATTTGTCCCAGATGGCGGTAAATGGCATCAACGGTTTCAGGCCGTAGAGGCTGGTAGGCAAAGCGCTCGTTTGTATAGACAAGCAATTTCTTCTTCCGGAAGTCAATGCGGAAACTATCCAGCTTGCAGGTACCGATGTTGGCCGTATGGGTGGTGTATTCCCTAAAGAATGTCTGGAGGCGTACTTCCACATTCTGCTCTAGTTCTTGTGCCGGAAGGAGGAATCCACACAAGAGCCATATGCCGGTTAGGATAAGTTTTTTCATACTGATGAAATATTGAAGTTGCCAATATCTGCTTTTACCAGACGGTGGTGCGTGCAAAAGTACATAAAAGAAAGCTTCACTGATGAGCGGGTTACTTTCTTTTTATTATTTTGCAGACATATAAGTAAGTCTTAAGAATTAAAAAGCATTAATCGGCAATCTTTTTCAGTTCTGTCAGTTCCGTAACTTTGTCCGGATAGAGGATGGCGTTGTGCGCAGCCATTTGAGCTGCTTTCTTATGGATTGGGTCTATTCCTTCGGGAGAATATGGGTTTTCTGTTACATTCTGATGGGTCAATGCCTCAAACCATGTGCAGGCAGCTGTATATCTGCCTATGGTTAAGTCAAGGTGGTATCCGTCCCTATTCATATGGTCGCCGATAAAGGAGGTACGTGCATTTTGTATGGCGGTTCCCGAAGGGATAATTTTCTTGATACCCACCAGGTTGGCGGCTTTCTTTACTGCATCCACAATGCTGGTGTACATTTTCATTTGGTTCTGGTCATAGTTTTTGAATCCGGTGTGGTTGGCATTGGTAGCATAAGCCCATGTCTGGTGCATCATTAATACGGTTTCCTTTCCAATTCGTTCCCTGATATAGTTAACCAATTCAGGTAGGGAAGCTTTGTAGCTGTCATAGATACCAGACAAAGGGCTGGCCTGCTGAACACTGATATAGTCCCATTTCTCATCGGCCAGTGCTTTCTCAATAGTCATTGACCGGGTTTCTGTTTTTTCCCCGTCTTTCTCTACTTTGCGATAGGCATAGGCCGGAGCGTTGTTGCGTATGTTTTGCACGTGCCGTTCCAGTGAACATCCTCCGATAAACATATTGCCGATAATCATGGTGATACCTTCAGCTTCTCCCAGTTCGTGCAAATATTGCTCTACTGCATCTTGTGAAAAGCTGTTGCCTATTGCCAATACTTTGATGGTGTCGTTATTGGCATGGCATCCATTTGCAAACAATGTAAATGGCGTGAGTAGGAATAAAATGACAAGGATGTTGATAGCATACTTTTTCATAATGGTGTTTGTTTTTAAGTTTTGTCGTTTCGATAAATAAGTAACAAAATTATTTGATTGTTTTTATATCTGCAAATATTCCTTGGGAATATAAGAAGGCTGAGACATGAAAAAATGAGATGCATTGCCGGAGCAATACATCTCATCCTATTGTTAATATTTTATCCGTTTATAGCGGAATGTATTCCACAAAGGCTTCCATCGCCTCATAGGAAGCAAGTCCGAGGCTGTCATACAAGGCAGCTGTTCCGCGGTTACGGTCCTCGCTGCGTTGCCAGAACAGACGTTCGTCATTGCCCAGGAACGGTGCACTTTCCATCTGCGATTGATGCTTCAGGATAGAGTTACGCTTGGCACGCAGTTCTTCCGGGCTGATGGGCACAGCCATCTCGATGTTTTCGATTTCCCATTCGGCCCATGCACCGCGGTACATCCAGATACGGCATTCCTTCAACCATTTGGCACCTTCTTCTTTTTCCAAGTCAATGGCGGCAAATACGGCGTCCGTACAAACACGGTGTGTGCCGTGCGGGTCGGCCAGGTCGCCGGCAACGAAAATCTGATGGGGTTTCACTTCACGCAATAGGTTGCGTACAATTTCCACGTCTGCTTCGCTGATAGGATTCTTCTGTATCTTGCCCGTTTCGTAGAATGGCAGGTCAAGGAAATGACAGTGATCCAGAGGGATATTATTGTATGTACATGCAGTGCGTGCCTCGCCACGGCGAATCAGTCCCTTGATGGTCAAGATGTCGCGTGTATCCATGTCACCGTCTTTCTTCTCCTTCAAGTATTTACGGATTTCAGTATATTTGTCATTGATGACCTGGTCTTCGCTGTTGTTGAAGATTTGGTTGAACCCGTTGATGAAGTGCAGGAAGCGGATAACTTCTTCATCGCCTACGGCAATGTTACCGGAAGTTTCGTAAGCCACATGCACGTCATGTTTCTGCTCTACCAGACGACGGATGGTGCCTCCCATGGAGATAACGTCATCATCGGGATGCGGAGAAAATACGACCACACGTTTTGGATAGGGCTTTGCACGCTCAGGACGATAGGTGTCGTCAGCATTCGGCTTGCCGCCCGGCCATCCGGTGATGGTATGTTGCAGGTCATTGAATATCTTGATGTTCACGTTATAGGCTGAGCCGAACAATGCCAGCAGTTCGCTCAGACCGTTTTCGTTGTAGTCCTTGTTGGTCAGTTTCAGAATGGGTTTTCCGGTGAGTTGGCACAACCAGACGATGGCACTGCGGATGAGCTTGTCGTTCCATTCGCAGGAGGTTACCAGCCAGGGGCGTTGGATACGCGTCAAATTGGCGGCGGCAGACAAGTCGATAGCTACATGTGCATTGTTGTGAGTCTGCAGATAAGATGCAGGGATAGTATCTGTTACCGGACCTTCAACGCATTCTTTCACCTTTTGCGCTTTCTCCTCACCCCATGCCAGCAGATATATTTTCTTTGCCGAGAGGATGGTGGCTACTCCCATGGTGATGGAGCTGATGGGGGTATTTTCAATGCTACCGAACATCTTGGAAGCTTCATTGCGGGAGTCGTTGTCCAGCAATATCAGACGAGTGGTAGAGTTCAGGCGTGAACCCGGTTCATTGAAACCTATATTACCTACACGGCCAATGCCCAGCAAAGCGATGTCTAAGCCACCGAAACTTTCAATGCGCTGCTCGTAAAGACGGCAATATTCAAAGATGGCGTCTTTGGCGATGGTGCTGTCGGGGGTGAAAACATTCTGTTTGTCAATGTCCACATGGTCTATCAGCATTTCCTTCAATGCGTTGAAGTTGCTGTTGATGGCATTGGGAGCTAATGGATAATATTCGTAGAGGTTGAATATGACTACGTTGCGGAAACTTAATCCCTCTTCCTGGTGCATACGTACCAAGTCTGCATATACATTGCGCGGAGAGTTACCGCCTGCCAGTGCCAAGACACAGAAACGTCCCGCCTTTTGCTTGTCACGGATTAACTGTGCAATGTCAAGGGCAATCTGGTTGGCGCCTTCTTCCGCAGACTCATAAATATCTGTCGGGATTTTTTCCAGTCGGGTCAATACCGACCGTTCAAATGCATTCTCAGGTCTATAGTACCTGGGGGAGACTCTGTTGAGAGTGATTTGAGAGCTTAGATTGGTTTTCATAAAATTTATTATTAATAAATGATTAAGTATTGAACTGTTCTTTCAATCAACAAATATACGAAAAACAATGTTCATCCGCATATTGCTGAAGATTAATTAAGAAATACTGGTCGTCCCATATCTCATATGGGTTTTGACGGTTGTACGGAAAGTGTCTTCGGTCATTCCATAAAGTCACGGCCAACCGCCACCGTGAGTATGGATTTTACGTTGGGTCAACATAGGATTTAGGGGTTAGAATTATTAAATTAATCATGTTGTCGCTTTGACATTGTTTCGAAGGACAAAAATAGGTACTTTTTGGAGAAGATGTACTCCTTCTTTTGGGTATTTTCATTAAATACTCTAAAAAAGAGGATTTGGTGCATTTTGTATAATGTCTCGTTCGTTTGGGGTATAAGTGAGGATAATCATATAAAAATAGACCATTCATCGCACTTTTTGTCGTTTGGGTTTGTTATATTTGTGTGTGTTTATAAACTCTAAAATATCAATGTATGAAAAGCTGGAAAGTAGAAGCAGCCATCATAGCCGTGGGGCTGCTTTTGTTGGGAATCATGGTAAAAGGCGGTATCAACAATTTTGTGAATAAGGATCGTGTGGTCAGTGTGAAAGGGCTGGCCGAAATGGAAGTGCCTGCTGACAAGGTAGTCTGGCCTCTTGTCTACAAAGACATAGGTAATGACCCTGCACTGCTTTATGCCAATATGGAGAAGAAAAACGCTGCCATCGTGAGTTTCCTTGAAAACAATGGTATTGAGAAGGAGGAAATCAGTATTGCACCGCCCGAAGTGATTGACATGCAGGCCGAACGTTACGTTGACCGCAACGTGGCCTATCGTTATAATGCCACGTCTGTCATCACTGTCACTTCCAAGAATGTGGATAGGGTGCGTAAGCTCATGTCGGGGCAGGCTGAACTCTTGAAGCAGGGTATTGCCATCACGGGAGGGGATTATAAATATAATGTGTCTTATGAATTCACCGGTCTCAACGAAGTGAAGCCCAGAATGATAGAGGAGGCCACGAAGAACGCTCGTGCTGCAGCCGAGAAGTTTGCCAAGGATTCGGACAGTGAACTGGGGAAAATCCGCAATGCCTCGCAAGGGCAGTTCTCCATAAGTGACCGCGATGCCTATACTCCTTATATAAAAAGCGTACGTGTAGTGACTACTGTGAACTATTATTTGAAGAAATAACGAACTCGTCCGCATCTTTCCAAGCGGGAAACTTTAGCCTGAACTCCTGCAGGGAGGAAAGGTTGAGGGAGGCGGTGGCAATCGCCTCTTCGTTGTCGGGCACAGTGGCAAGCACTTCCCCCTTCGGAGAGTAGACCACACTGCCTCCGCTGTGTGGAATGTCTCTGCCGTCCTTGCCGATACGGTTGACACCGCAGACATAACTGATGTTTTCCAGCGCGCGCGCTTGCAGCAGGATGTCCCAGACTTTCCGGCGGGGAATGGGCCAGTTGGCGACGTAAATCAGGAGGTCGTATTCATTGCTCGTATTGCGGCTCCAGACCGGGAAACGAAGGTCATAGCATACAAGCAGCAGTATGTTCCAGCCGCGATATCGGATGATGGGACGCCGGTTACCGGAGGTGAAATGTTCTGTCTCGTGCCCCATCCGGAAGAGGTGGCGTTTGTCGTAATAGTAAGTATTGCCTTCGGGCGTAAGGAAGAATGCGCGGTTGTAGTAGGATGGCTTTCTGCCTTCCGAGGCTGTTTCGCAGGCAATATAGCTGCCGGCAAGAGCAAGCCGGTACTCTTCGGACCATTGGCGCAGTGTTGCGATGGTTTCTCCCGTTGTGGGTTCGGCCAAGCTGGCGGTGTCCATACTGAAGCCGGTGGAGAATGTTTCCGGTAAAACAACAATCTCCGTTGTTCCACGAAGAGTTTCTAACTTCTCGCGGAGACGACGGAGATTTTCTTGTTTATTTTCCCAGACGATGTCTGTTTGCAAGATGCTTATTCGCATGGCATTAATGCTTAATACCTGATTAGATATTTCCTAAATCAAAATTTTCGGGATTTTTTCCTTTAAAGTTCTTGAAGTACAGTTTTATCTCGCGCATATCCTTTTCGATGTCTCCGGTAGGCATGACAGCCTTGGTAGAGGAGATGGTCTTGGAAGGATAATCAATCCCGATAAGCATGATGGGCACTTGTGCTTTAAGTGCTATGTAATAAAAACCTTTCTTCCAGTTGGGATTGGCTTTACGGGTTCCTTCCGGTGTAATAGCCAGGTGGAAATGCTTGCTGTTTGCAAACTTTTCGGTCATTTGGTCCACTAAGGAAGATTTACGTCCCCGGTTCACCGGAATGCCGCCAACGGCTTTGAATATCAGTCCCAGAGGAAAAAAGAACCATTCCTTTTTCATCATGAAACTGGTCTTGCGACCGATGGCACCATAAAACAATTTACCGATAAATAAGTCCCAATTGGAAGTATGGGGTGCCGCACAAATTACACATTTGTCGTAGTCGGGCACCGTCACGTTTGTCTTCCAGCCCAGCAGGCGATAATAAATGAAGCTATAAAAGGCTTTCTTCATCTTATTTCAGTTTGCCCATTGCGTCAATAATTTCGTCTACTTTTGCATTGAAGTCAGCACGAAGTTTTTTGTAGAAACCTTTTACATTTCCTGGCTCGGTGTGGCTGATGCGGCTTATGAATTCATCTTGCATTTTCAGAATTTCAGCCATCAGTTCATCGGCTTTTTGTTTGTCTGTTCCAGGCACATATAAGCTGTTTACAAGACACTCTGTGAACAATTCACCTGCAATATAGTTTATATTCTTCTTTAGTTCTTTTCTACTTGCCATAATCTTTACGTTTAAAATGAATAATCTGAATTATTTTCGGTAAAGATAATGTTTTTCTTTGTTAGTGTAGAGCAAAAAAGGGTTTTTATGTGTTTTTAATTTAGTAGTTTTGTGGAATTATTCCACAAACTGTGGACACATTCCACAGGGAAAAATGGAGGATGCCACCATGAATAAAGAACTGCCGTCTGCTTTTCTGCTTGATATATAGTTTGTTAGACGTAATGGATGAGATGGTGATAGATTGGCATCGGATTTGCTTTAATAGAAAGAAACAGGGTTAAATTTAATATACAAACAAGCATGAGACAGTTTTTTACGAAAAAAGAATTGAAACTAAAGAAGAAGAGGTTGCTGATGATGGTTGCCTGCATGGCGGTATTGTTGGCAGGTTACGTTATTCTGACTTGGCCTAAGAAGGTGGAATCGGAAGCTCCTACCGTGATTGTGGAATCTGCGGAAAAAGGAGATGTGGAGATATATGGCGAGTACGTGGGACGTATTCGCGCTCAGCAGTTTGTAGAGGTACGTGCGCGTGTGGAAGGGTATTTGGAGAATATGCTTTTCGCAGAAGGAACATATGTCACCAAGAACCAGGTACTTTTTGTGATAAACCAGGACCAGTATAGGGCAAAGGCTGACAAAGCTCGTGCACAATTAAAGAAGGATGAAGCGCAGGCATTGAAGGCAAAGCGCGATTTGGAGCGTATCCGCCCCCTCTATGCGCAGAACGCTGCCAGCCAGCTGGATTTGGACAATGCCCAGGCTGCTTACGAGACTGCAGAAGCCTCAGTAGCGATGAGCCAGGCCGATTTGGACCAGGCTGAATTGGAATTGGGATATACGTTGGTTCGTTCTCCGCTATCGGGACATATCAGTGAAAGAAATGTGGATTTGGGAACATTGGTCGGACCGGGAGGCAAGTCCTTGCTGGCTACGGTTGTGAAAAGTGATACGGTTCTGGTAGATTTCAGCATGACGGCATTGGATTACCTGAAAAGCAAGGAACGGAATATCGATATAGGGCGTCAGGACTCTACACGTTCCTGGCAGCCGAACATTACGATTACTTTGGCGGATAATACCGTCTATCCTTATAAGGGCTATGTGGATTTTGCCGAACCTCAGGTGGACCCTCAGACCGGAACATTCTCCGTGCGTGCCGAAATGCCGAACCCTAACAAAGTGTTGTTACCGGGGCAGTTTACAAAGGTTAAGCTATTGCTGGATGTACGTGAGGGTGCTGTCGCCGTTCCTCAAAAGGCGGTTACCATTGAGAAAGGTGGTGCATATATTTTTGTGATGCGCCGGGACTCTACGGTTGAAAAGCGTTTCATTGAACTGGGACCTGAATTTGGCAACAATTGGGTGGTTGAGCGTGGTCTGGTTGCCGGAGAACAAATTGTGACTGAAGGTTTCCACAAGCTGACTCCGGGTATGAAAGTACGTGCCCAGGCTGCCGTTCCTAAAAAGGAGGAAGAGCAGACGAGTGATTCTCTGAACAAGCAGGTTGTTTCCGAAACGAAGCAGACTACTCCGGCTGAGAATAAATCAAAGGACAACAACCCTTCAAAGTAATGATGTTATGAAAGTAAGTTTCTTTATAGACCGCCCGGTATTCTCGGCGGTGATATCGATTGTGATTGTAATTGTCGGTATCATTGGCCTGACCATGCTGCCGGTAGACCAATATCCGCAGATAACGCCTCCCGTAGTGAAAATCAGTGCTTCCTATCCGGGAGCCAGTGCATTGACTGTTTCGCAGGCGGTGGCAACCCCTATCGAGCAAGAGATAAACGGTACTCCCGGTATGCTGTACATGGAGTCCAACAGTTCTAATTCCGGAGGATTTTCAGCTACGGTCACTTTCGACGTGTCTGCCGACCCGGATTTGGCTGCCGTAGAAATACAGAACCGTGTGAAACTGGCGGAGAGCCGTTTGCCAGCCGAAGTGATTCAGAACGGTATTTCTGTGGAAAAGCAGGCTCCCAGCCAATTGATGACTATCTGTCTGACTTCCAGTGACCCGAAGTTCGACGAAATTTATTTGAGTAACTTTGCTACTATCAATGTACTCGACTTGTTGCGCCGTATCCCCGGTGTGGGACGTGTTTCCAACATCGGTAGCCGCTACTATGCCATGCAGATATGGGCGTTGCCCGACAAACTTGCCAACTTCGGACTGACGGTGCAGGATTTGCAGAATGCCCTGAAGGACCAGAACCGTGAGTCTGCTGCGGGTGTTTTGGGACAACAGCCGGTGAAGGGACTCGACATTACTATCCCTATCACTACCCAGGGACGTTTAAGTTCGGCAAAGCAGTTTGAGGACATTGTGGTCCGTGCCAATGCCAACGGTTCCATTATCCGTCTGCGCGATGTGGCGCGTGTTTCATTGGAAGCATCTTCATATAGCACGGAGAGTGGCATCAACGGTGAGAATGCTGCCGTTCTCGGTATCTATATGCTTCCCGGGGCCAATGCAATGGAAGTTGCAAAGAGCGTAAAGGCTGCTATGGAGGAAATCAGTGCAAATTTCCCTGAGGGGATGAGTTATGAGATTCCCTTCGACATGACGACTTATATTTCCGAATCCATTCACGAAGTGTACAAGACGTTGTTCGAAGCGCTGATTCTGGTGGTGCTGGTTGTATTTCTATCCTTGCAAAGTTGGCGTGCGACGGTGATACCGATTGTTGCGGTACCTATTTCCCTGATTGGTACCTTCGGTTTCATGCTTATTTTCGGTTTCTCTCTGAACATACTGACTTTGCTTGGATTGATTCTCGCCATCGGTATTGTGGTGGATGATGCCATTGTGGTGGTGGAGAATGTAGAACATCTTATGGAGACGGAGAAATTGAGCCCGTATGAAGCTACCAAAAAGGCGATGAACGGATTGGCAAGTGCCTTGATTGCCACATCATTGGTGCTCTGTGCCGTGTTTGTGCCGGTAAGTTTCTTGAGCGGAATCACCGGACAGTTATACCGTCAGTTTACCATTACTATCGCCGTTTCCGTATTGCTTTCTACGGTAGTGGCCCTGACGCTTAGTCCCGTCATGTGTTCGCTCATATTGAAGCCCGACAGTGGAAAGAAAAAGAACATAGTTTTCCGCAAAATCAATGAATGGCTGAACTTGGGCAATCACAAATACGTGGCTGTCATTAACCGGGTCATCAGGAATCCCCGCCGCTTGATGAGTGCGTTCGGCCTGGTACTGGTTGCCATTTTCATTATCCACCGGTTGGTGCCTACCAGCTTCCTGCCGGTAGAAGACCAGGGCTATTTTAAGATAGAGTTGGAGTTGCCGGAAGGTGCTACTTTGGAGCGAACCCGTGTGGTGACCGACCGTGCCGTGCAATACTTGGAGAAGAATCCCTATGTGGCCTATGTGCAGAACGTGACGGGTAGCAGCCCCCGTGTGGGTAGCAACCAGGCACGCAGTGAGCTGACGGTTATTCTGAAACCGTGGGAAGAGCGTAAGGGGATTTCCATCGATAAGATAATGGAGAATGTGGAGCAGGATTTGAAGGAATATCCCGAATGCAAGGTCTATCTTTCCACGCCTCCGGTCATTCCGGGATTGGGTACCTCGGGAGGTTTCGAAATGCAGCTTGAGGCGCGTGGAGAGGCGACGTTTGACAACTTGGTGCAGGCGGCAGATACGCTGATGTATTATGCCCAGAAGCATAAGGAGCTGACGGGGCTTTCATCATCCTTGCAGTCTGAAATACCGCAACTTTATTTTGATGTGGACCGTGATAAGGTGAAAATGCTGGGTGTGCCCCTGGCGGATGTATTCTCTACCATGAAGGCCTATACCGGTTCAGTATATGTGAATGACTTCAATATGTTCAACCGTATATATAAGGTGTATATCCAGGCCGAGGCTCCTTATCGTGAGCATAAGGACAATATCAACTTGTTCTTTGTAAAGGCAAAAGACGGAGTGATGGTGCCGCTTACTTCCTTGGGAAATGCCTCTTATACCACCGGTCCGGGCAGTATCAAGCGTTTCAATATGTTTACCACTGCCGTCATCCGCGGTTCTGCGGCACAAGGCTACAGTTCCGGCCAGGCAATGGAGATTATGGAGCAGATTGCACGTAACCACTTGCCGGACAATATCGGTCTGGAGTGGAGTGGCCTTTCCTATCAGGAAAAGAAGGCGGGAGGACAGACGGGTCTTGTGCTTACGCTGGTATTCCTTTTCGTATTCCTCTTTTTGGCTGCGCAATATGAAAGTTGGACGGTGCCTATCGCTGTATTGCTTTCACTGCCGGTTGCCGCTTTGGGTGCCTATCTGGGCGTTGTGATATGCGGATTGGAGAATGATATTTATTTCCAGATCGGCTTGGTGATGCTGGTGGGGCTTGCGGCAAAGAATGCCATTTTGATTGTGGAGTTTGCCAAGGTGCAGGTTGACAAGGGAGGAGACTTGATACAGTCTGCCATCCATGCTGCCCAACTCCGTTTCCGGCCTATCCTGATGACTTCCCTCGCCTTTGTATTGGGAATGCTTCCTATGGTGTTGGCAAGCGGACCGGGCTCGGCGAGCCGTCAGGCCATCGGTACGGGTGTTTTCTTCGGAATGATATTTGCCATTGTATTCGGTATTGTGCTTGTACCGTTCTTCTTTGTCCTGGTATACAAGACAAAAGCCAAAGTGCAGCATAAGATTAAGAAAGACTGATTTTAAAGACAACGTTTATGAAAAGAAAGAACATATATATTATTTTGTTGCTGAGTATGTTTGCCCTTACCTCATGCAAGGTGGGCAAGAGCTATGTGCGTCCGGAGATGGCATTGCCGGATAGCCTGGCACAGCAGCAGGATAGCATGAGCATAGCCGATGAACAGTGGCAGGCAGTTTATACGGACAGCACGCTGCGTGCTTTGATAGACCGTGCTCTGGAATATAACAAAGACATGCTGATTGCAGCTTCCCGTGTCAAGGAGATGGCTGCCCAAAAACGTATCAGTGTTGCCAACCTTCTGCCGCAGCTCACCGGAAAGGTGGAGGCTGAGCGCGAGGTGGAGAATTACGGTGGTCATAGCCGTGATGTAGGCAATACTTACGAAGCCAAGGCGTTGCTCTCTTGGGAACTGGACCTTTGGGGAAACTTGAGATGGAAAAAAGTGGCTGCTGTGGCCGAATATTTGCAAAGTGTGGAGGCGCAACGTGCGTTGCGCATGACCATCGTTGCCGAAGTGGCGCAGGCTTATTATGAGCTGGTAGCCCTTGATACGGAACTGGAGATTGTGCGCCAGACACAAAAGGCGCGTGAAGAGGGAGTGCGCTTGGCGCGTATCCGTTTTGAAGGAGGGCTGACCTCGGAGACCTCTTATCAACAGGCTCAAGTGGAGTTGGCTCGTACGGCTACTCTTGTTCCGGATTTGGAACGCCGTATCTCTCTGAAAGAAAATGATATATCCTTCCTTGTGGGGGAATTCCCTACCCGTATCAAGCGTGTCAATTTTCTGCAGGAACTGGATGTGCCGGAGTCCTTACCGGTAGGTCTGCCTTCCGATTTGTTGGAACGTCGCCCCGATGTCCGTGTGGCGGAGCAGCAGTTGAGGGCTGAACATGCCAGAGTGAAAGTTGCTTATACCAATATGTTCCCCCGTTTGGCCCTGACCGGACAATTTGGATTGGAAAGTGATGTGTTATCCAATTTCCTGGAATCTCCCTATTCCTTATTGAATGGGGCAGTCTTGGCACCACTTTTCGGTTGGGGAAAGAACCGTGCTGCATTGAATGCACAGAAGGCTTCTTTTGAAGCCGAAGTGCATAGCTATGAAAAGACAGTGCTGAATGCTTTTAAGGAAGCGAAGAATGCCATTGTAGATTTCAATAAGATAAAGGAGGTCTACCAACTGCGTGCCAAACTTGAACGTTCTGCCAAGGGATATGTGGATTTGGCACAGTTGCAATACATCAACGGCGTCATCAATTATATGGATGTGCTCGATGCCCAGCGTGGTTATTTCGATGCCCAAATAGGGGTGAGCAATGCCATCCGCGACGAACTTATTGCCATGGTAAATGTCTATAAGGCATTGGGGGGTGGCTGGCAAACCGAATGACGTGTGATTAAAGAAGACAGCAAGGGCGTGTATGTACCGAAATATTTGATGGTATATACACGCCCTTGTTCTATAATTGGCTTATTTCATCTAGGATTCTGTATTTAGAGTCTCCTTGTTTTCTTTCTTTTCCTTTGCCTTTTCTACTTCAAGAGCTACGTTTACAGCATTCATGCCTTTAAGGCCACGTTCGAGGTCGAACGTCACAATATTGTTTTCTGCTATATCTGTCAGCACATTGTTAATGTGGAAAAAGTATTTTTCGACCCCGGATAAGTCCTTGATGAAGCCGAAGCCTTTCGATTCATTGAAAAACTCGATACGTCCTCTGCGGATGACCGGTTCTTCCTTGTCTTTTTTGGGAGTTGATATGACGATTTCTTCCAGCTTTATTTCTTCTTTGGGAGTGTTTTCTGCCGGAGGAGTAGAGGTTATCATGCCGTTTTCGTCAACATAGGCAATCATATCTTCAAAGCTATTGGCTTTGTTGGATAGTTTTTTTTCTTCTTTCTTTTTTTGTTTTTCAGCTCGTCGGGCGAGTCTTTTCTTTTCATTTTCACGCTTGTCTGCGGAGATGGATTTGGCCATGTATTTTTATTTATTGAGTTATAAAAAAAGCAGGGGGCATTGCTACAACACCTCCTGCTTTTGTCAGTAGTTAAGAATATTAATATCTTCTAGAGTTGTAACCGCCTCTTCTGTCGCGATTGCCGCCATTGGAAGGTCTTTCTTCGCGGGGGCGTGCCACGTTTACCGAGATTTGTTTGTGGTCAAATTCAGCACCGTTCAATTCGTCAATGGCTTTTTGGCCTGCTGCATCGTCCGGCATTTCTACGAAACCGAAACCTCTGGATCTTCTTGTTTCTCTGTCTGTAATGATTCTTGCAGAAGAAACTTCTCCGTACTCTGAAAATAAATCGTTTAAGTCAGCGTCTGTTGTGCTGAAATTTAAACCTGAAATGTAAATGTTCATTTGAAATTTTAATTAATTGTAATTATTAAATTGGAGTATGGAGAATAATTATGGAAGAGACCGCCTAATAATAGTTGTATATTAAAAGAAGAACAATGCGATAACGACTCGTAACTCAAACTTTGCGGCAAAGATAACACAATAAATCAGTTAATTGCTTTCTTCTCCTTTTTATTTTAGGATAAAAAACGATAAATGTCATTTTATACATTATTTCGGCCTCTCGTTTGCATATCTTACGAAAAAAAGCGAAATTTGCGACGCTTTTAAACGGAACTTTACTAACACCTTTAAATAATTAAGAGAAATGACTAAAAGTGCATTGCAAATTGCAAGGGCTGCCTATCAGCCCAAACTTCCGAAAGCGCTGAAAGGAACTGTTAAGGCTGCAGAAGGCGCAGCTACTCAGTCTGTTGCTGACCAGGAAGAAATCAAGAAATTGTTCCCCAATACGTACGGAATGCCTTTGATTAAGTTTGAAACTACCGATGAGGTGGTTAACTTCCCCGCAATGGACGTGGGTGTTATCCTTTCCGGTGGACAGGCTCCTGGCGGTCACAATGTGATTTCCGGTATTTTCGACGGTATCAAGAAGCTGAACAAAGACAGCAAATTGTATGGCTTTATTCTGGGTCCTGGCGGCTTGGTTGACCATAATTATATGGAACTGACTGCTGACATCATTGATGAATACCGCAATACGGGTGGTTTTGACATCATCGGTTCGGGCCGTACCAAGCTGGAAAAGGAAGAACAGTTTGAGAAAGGTTATGAAATCCTGAAAGAACTCGGCATCAAGGCATTGGTTATCATCGGTGGCGATGACTCCAACACTAATGCTTGCGTACTGGCTGAATACTATGCTGCCAAGAATTATGGCGTGCAGGTAATAGGTTGCCCCAAGACCATCGACGGTGACTTGAAGAATGATATGATTGAAACTTCTTTCGGTTTCGATACTGCTTGCAAGACTTACTCTGAAGTAATCGGCAACATCCAACGTGACTGTAACTCTGCTCGTAAATACTGGCACTTCATCAAGTTGATGGGACGTTCCGCTTCTCATATCGCTTTGGAATGTGCATTGCAGGTTCAACCCAATATGTGTATCATCTCTGAAGAGGTTGAAGCTAAGGATATGTCTTTGGACGACATCGTGACCAGCATTGCCAAGGTCGTTGCTGAACGTGCAGCCCAGGGTAACAACTTCGGTACGGTTCTTATCCCCGAAGGATTGGTTGAATTCATCCCGGCCATGAAGCGTCTGATTGCTGAGTTGAACGACTTCCTTGCTGCCAATGCAGAAGAGTTTGCTCAAATTAAGAAATCTCACCAACGCGATTATATCATCCGTAAACTCTCTCCGGAGAATGCGGCCATCTACGCAAGCTTGCCCGAAGGCGTGGCTCGCCAGTTGTCTCTGGACCGCGACCCGCACGGAAACGTACAGGTATCTCTGATTGAAACAGAAAAGTTGCTGTCCGAAATGGTTGGCACTAAGCTGGCTCAGTGGAAAGAAGAGGGCAAGTTCGTAGGCAAGTTTGCTGCACAGCACCACTTCTTCGGTTACGAAGGACGTTGCGCTGCTCCGTCTAACTTCGACGCTGACTACTGCTACTCTTTGGGTTATGCAGCATCTGCATTGATTGCTAACGGAAAGACCGGTTACATGTCTTCTGTACGCAACACTACTGCTCCTGCCGAAGAATGGATTGCAGGCGGTGTGCCCATCACTATGATGATGAACATGGAACGTCGCCACGGTGAAATGAAGCCAGTTATCCAGAAGGCTCTGGTGAAGCTGGACGGTGCTCCGTTCAAGGCATTCGCTGCTCAGCGTGACCGTTGGGCTATGGAAACAGACTACGTTTATCCAGGCCCTATCCAGTACTTCGGTCCGACAGAAGTTTGCGACCAGGCTACGAAGACTTTGCAGCTGGAGCAGGCTAAATAAGTTGATGCATCAACAAGTTGACAATAAAACGGAGGGGCGGTTCATTCCGCCCTTTCTTTTCCTTTGCTCATGGCAACCAAGACCTCCACAAATATCCGGCGTAAAACTACTGCCGCCCGTCGTTCTTCCTCTCCGCGGAGCAAGAAGAAAATGCAGCCACGTACCATGCCCGTATGGTTGCGCAATCTTTTGGCGGTCTGTATCATTCTTGTTTTTTCTACCGGCTTTTACTGGTTTTTCATTCGTCCTTATGCTTATCGCTGGAAGCCTTGTTATGGTCAGAAAGGTTACGGTGTATGTATGCCTTGCAACTATGAGGTGCATGGCATAGACATATCCCACTATCAGGGAAAGATAGATTGGGAACTCCTGACACATAATAGAGAAGCCCAATTTCCCATTCACTTTATTTTTCTGAAAGCTACCGAAGGCGGCGATCATGGTGACGATACGTTTACGCAGAACTTCGGCCAGGCGCGTAAATACGGTTTTATCCGTGGTGCCTATCATTATTTTATCCCTAAGACCGATGCCCGCAAGCAAGCCGATTTCTTTATCCGTACCGTGCAGCTGGCAAAGGGAGACCTGCCTCCCGTACTTGATGTGGAGACTACCGGCAAGCAGTCACCGCAGGAACTTAAAACGGCAGTCAAGACTTGGCTGGATAGGGTAGAGGCGCATTACGGCGTAAAGCCTATTCTTTATACTTCCTATAAATTCAAGAAACGCTATCTCAGCGATTCCATTTTCAATGCTTATCCTTATTGGATAGCCCATTATTATGTAGATTCCGTGCGTTATGAGGGCAAGTGGCACTTTTGGCAGCACACGGATGTAGGCACTGTGCCCGGTATTGAAGAAGAGGTGGATTTGAACGTCTTTAATGGTACAATGGAGGAACTTTTGGAGCTTACGTTGAAAACTCCTTGTATAGAACGCTAAAGGTCAACTTTAGCTTCCTGATATTGACCTTTAGCTTTTTAGTATTGACCTTTATTATTTTTGGAATTTCACTGCTGCCCACCGGTTCTTCTCACGATGGTGGACAAAGTGCAGCCCGTTGCGTTCGGCTTCTTCGCGGATGACGGGAATGTCATCTATGTAGAAACCGCTCATCAACAATTCCGCTCCGGGATTCATGCGGGCTATGTAGTGCTTCATATCTGCCAGGAGGATATTGCGGTTGATGTTGGCGATAACCATATCAAAAGGACCTTTGCTTTCCAGAGAGGAGGCATCGCCTTGGGATACGGCAATATTGTCCACTCCATTCAATTCTATATTTTCGAGGGAGTTGCGCACACACCATTCATCTATGTCGATAGCTGTACAAGGGGAGGCTCCACGCATGCGTGCCAGTATGGCAAGGATGGAAGTCCCACAACCCATATCGAGCAATGCTTTGCCTTGCAGGTCACTATCCAGCAGTTCGCCTATGATGAGGCTTGTTGTCTCGTGGTGCCCTGTGCCGAATGCCATTTGCGGATTGATGACGATGTCATATTCTGCTTGTGGGACATCGTTGTGAAAAGTGCTGTGAATGACACAACGGTCTCCGATAACGATGGGCTGGAAGAAGTTCTTCTCCCATTCCTCGTTCCAGTCTTTGTCTTCGGCTTCTACGAAATTATATTCTATCTGTGTATCGGGCAGAGGGAAGTCTGCAAGTGCTTCTTTGAGTAGAGATTCGTTATACAGCTCTTTCTGTATATAGGCAGTGATACCGTCGGTCTGCTCAACAAAACTTTCAAAGCCAGCTTCACCCAAGACTCCGGAAAGTACATCGTTGACTATTTCTGTGCACGGAACAGTGCGGAATGTAAATTCTAAATATTTCATCGGAATATGATTGTTTGTTAAATGCAGAAGAAGATTTTAAAGAACAAATCTATTTCTGCGTATCTTTGTTTTCACACTGCAAAGGTAATGTAAACCGAGGGCAGAATAAAATGAACTTGTTCATTTTTTATGCGGAAGTGCCGCTTGCCTCGTCAAAAGGCGGGGTATTTAGGGAATTCCCTATAAATCTTTGGGGAAAATCTGCTGCATGGGATAAAATCCGGCGTTATCTTTGTGACGTGAAGAAATAGATAAACGTAAAATCCATAAACCAAACTAATATGAAAAAGATTGTTTTTTTATCGCTTTTTGCCTTGTGCCTCCCATGGACACTGGTGGCACAAAGTATAGATGACGACCTTTACTACACTCCTTCCAAGAATAAGGAAGAGAAAAAAGAAGAGGTGAAGCAGGAGAAGAAAGTCGCTGCTCCCGTAGAAGAGATTGTAGTAAAGTCGAATGTACCGACCACTGTCTATTCATCGCCGGGAAGCACTACTGTTGTAGTAAAAGACCGTAAGGGAAACACCCGCGATGTGGACGAATATAACCGCCGTTATGACTCCCGCGACAATGATTTCGTGATGGAGAACGATACCCTTTACATCAATGAAAAAGAAGATGACGGCCTGGACGGCGAATGGGTGAACGGTGAATTTGAAGGTTCGCAGGATGATTACGAGTATGCTACCCGTATCATCCGTTTCCGTAATCCCCGTTATGCCATCAGCATCAGCAGCCCGCTATATTGGGATGTGGTCTATGGCTTGAATTCCTGGGATTGGAACGTGTATACCGACGGATTATATGCATATGCTTTCCCTACATTCACCAACCGCTTGTGGTGGGATTGGCGCTATAACTCTTATGGTTGGGGCGGCTATCCTTACTATGGCTGGGGATGGAACAGCTGGTACGGTCCGAGCTGGAGCTTTGGCTGGGGCGGCTGGTACGGCGGTGGCTGGTGGGGACATCATCATCACCATCACTATCATCCCGGATATTATCCCGGTGGCGGTGGTCATTGGGGAGGTGGCCATTGGGGAAATGCATATACCAATAGACGTTCTTATGGTCCGAGCCGTTCTTCTTATGCCGGAAACAGAGTATCGTCCTCTACTTCCCGCCGTTCTTCTACTGTAAATGGAGGGCAGACAGTACGTCGTAGCAGTACTACTTCCGGTCAAGTGAGACGTAGCAGTACCGGTACGTCAACCCGTCGGGTGGTAGGTACAAGAAGTTCGTCTACAGTTCGTTCAAGTTCTTCTGCAACTCGCTCAAGTGTAAACCGTTCGAGTGCGGCTTCTACCCGCCGTTCCACTTACACCCGTCCAAGCAGTACGCGTAGTAGCTCATATAATAGTAGCGTAGAAGGAGTTCGTAGCAGTCGTTCTTCCGGTGTACGCTCTTCTGTTGGAACTTCCACTCGTAGCAGGACTTCATCGACTTATAACAGAGGTTCAAGCGCCGCACCGGCACGCAGCTACTCCAATGACAACAATCGTAGTAGCAGTCGTTCATATTCTGCTCCAGTACGTTCATCCAGTAGCACCCGTTCTTCTTCCAGCTTCTCTTCAGGCAGTAGCTCACGTTCCAGTTACTCCAGTGGTGGTGGCGGTGGTGCCAGTCGTTCCAGTGGCGGCGGTGGTTCCAGAAGACGGTAAGTATAAGTATGTTTTAATCTAACAAGACTAAGAATTATGAAGAAGATAACCATGATAGCCCTTGCTATGTTTACAGCTGTAGGCGCAGGGGCACAGACAATATATGATGCAACGAATATTGCACAGAAGGAATTGAATGGAACCGCCCGTTTTGTCGGAATGGGCGGAGCTATGGGAGCATTGGGTGGTGATATTTCTACCATAGGAACCAATCCTGCCGGTATCGGTATTTATCGTAGCAATGATGCTATGCTTACCTTTGGCTATTCAATGACGGGCACAGAAAGCAATTATGTTGGTAATAAATTTGAAACGAACAAGAACCGCTGGAGTTTTGATAATGCCGGTTTTGTGATAGCTTCGAAGATAGGCAATCATACTCCTTTGCGGTATGTGAATTTTGGTTTTAATTACCACAAATCAAAGTCATTCTATAAGAATATGACGATGCAGGGGTTGATGGGAAGCATAGATAATCAATATGTATCTCAAGTGCGGAGTATGGCGCAGCAGGCTACGGATGCAGCTTATGCGTTCTATCATCGTCCTCAATATGATTACCCGGATCAAGGAGCTTATTTGGACTATGGTCGCAAGGATATTTATCAACATAATTATGCTGGATGGCTGGGGACTATGGGGTATCAAGGTGCACTTGTTCTTGAGGATATAGAAAGTGAGGACTATAATACTTATCTTCCTTATATTCCTTCCGAAGCGGATGCTTATTTCTTGTCGCGTGAGCGTGGCGGTATTGACCAATATGATTTCAATATTTCCTTCAATATAAATGACCGTTTTTACTTTGGTGTTACTCTGGGTGCTTACGATGTGGATTACAACAAATATTCTCTCTATGGTGAAATGTATGCCTACAAATGGGAGGGCGACGGGCAGATTTATGAGGAAGGCTACTCTTTGGAGAGCTTTAACCGTATACACGGTTCGGGTTTCGACTTCAAATTCGGTGCCATCTTCCGGCCGATTGAGGATTCTCCGCTTCGTATAGGTTTGGCTGTGCATACTCCTACTTATTACAAACTGACTTATACTACGGGAGCGTTGCTGACTTCGGATTTGTTTTTACCGAATGAGGCTGGGGATGAAACTCTTACTCGTACCACTGTGGATACTTATTCTGCATTAGGCGGTAGAGATATGGACCGTGATTTTAAGCTGCAAACCCCGTGGGTATTTAATGCAAGTTTGGGCTATACAGTCGGTAATAATCTGGCTTTGGGAGCTGAATATGAATATGAGGACTACTCAAGCATGAAGTTCAAATATCCTGAAGGTGACGAGATGGCATGGGAAACGGGTGAGGCTGACCTCTGTATGAAGGGGGTAAGTACGCTTCGTTTAGGAGCAGAATACAAGCCGATACCTGCTTTCTCTCTGCGTGCCGGTTACAATTACAGTACTGCAGCCTATAAAAAGGATGCTATTAAGGCATTGCCTTCCAATTCTATAAATACAGATACGGATTTTGCCAATAGCAAATCGATGAATACTTTCACTTTAGGTATCGGTTATCGCTTTTCTTCGTTTTATGCGGATTTGGCTTATAAATTCGATACTTATAAATCTGATTTCTATCCGTTTTATAATGATATAAATGGTTTGGTAACACCGCCAACAACGGAAGTTACCAACACTCGCAGTAAAGTGCTATTTACATTGGGCATGCGTTTTTAGAAGAACAATTTTCATTGCAGATAACCTTTCATTGTCAATACCTTAGGGTATAAAAGAACTCCCCGGAATGTACAAATACATTTCGGGGAGTCTTGTGTTATAGGGGAGGGATTACAGATACCATGCCACGCCAAATGAATAGGGAGATACTTCCGGTCCCTTGTCTTTCTGGAATAATCCGTATGTGGAGTAGCGCAGGTAAATGCCGATATTACCATAACCGGCTTGTGCCAGCAGGTTTATGCCGACGGGCTGCACATACATACCTTTGCCTACGGTTTTCTTCTTGCCTCCGTTGATGTGTGAGAATGACTTCACGCTGTGACGTATCTCAAATTCGGGACCGGCATTGAAGAACACTTTGTTTCTTCCCACTCTTTGCTGCCATTCCATCAATACGGGTACACGGAAGAAGAAATGGCGCAGACGGCTTTTATTGTAACTGGTGTCTTCGTTGCCTGCGGTGAAGATGCTGGTTCCGTTTTCCTTCAGCAAGGCATAGTTACCGTCGATATTGAAAGAACGGTATCCCCAGCTGACTCCCAGGTTGATTCCCCAATGCGGGTTCTTCTTGAAGTTGTGATATACGGAGAGGATGTTGAAGCCGAATTCCCATGACTTGGATAAGTCGAGTCCCATCTTGTCGCTTGCTCCGAAGGAAAGGAAGTCGTTAGCCAGCCGGCTGTAGCCAATATACAGACCGGAACAGTGCGGTTCGTAAGCATTGTATCTTCTCTTTTTGGGGATGAATGGCAGGGCGTCGAGGAAAGTGCGCTTGTCTGCATCCACTTTCTCGAGATAGACTCCTTCATAAATTTGTACTTCTTTCTTTTCTCCGTCTTCCAACTGCTCTTCGTACACCTTGATGCGCATGTCTCCTTTTCCTTTCCGGATGATGATGGAGTCGCCTTGTGTCTGTACTGTAGCTTTCTGTTCAGGGTCAGTCTGTTGTTGTGCTGCCATGCGGCCGGCCGGCACAGCAAGCAGGCAGGCCAAAATCATAATTCTGGTTTTCATATCGTATATTGTTTTTAGTGTTATTCCGATTTGTAAAGCATATCCATCATTTCCTTTTCACTGAGCAGACCCTCTATGTAAATCAAAGTGCCCATGGAGTCTTTTCCTATCTTGAAAATGATGTAGCGGTTCAGCTTCTTTCCATTGCGTTCCACCTCTTTCAGTTGGTAATAAGCGCTGCGCAGCACACCGCTTTCCATTACCTCCTGCGCCTTCTTTGCGTTATCTTGCTTGTCGTGTACAATGGCCTGCTGAATTTCCCGGCGATAGGGGGATACATTCTTGAACACAAGGCTCTTGTAGGTAGTCATGCGGTAAGATTTCAGGATACTGCCGTTCAGTTCTACCCTGGTCACGTCCTTTTGCTCGCCATACTTGCTGAATAGGTCGGCTATTTGCAGTCTCTCTTGTGCATGTACAAAGGCTGGCAGGCAAATCAGCAGGGAAAAGAGGCACAGACTACGTATGCAAATCAGTATAGATGTTTTCATAACCTTGTTATATTAGTGTTGAAACAGTAAGTTGCTTAAATCTTCATCCGTGAAGCTGGCGTTCTGCAGGGCTTCTAGTGCTTTGGCTTCCACCAGTTTCTCGTCTGTATACCGCTGGCCGTCGATGACGACATAATTTTCGGGAACACCGGAAAGCGGAAATATAATCTTAGCTACCCCGAGAAGCAGGAGCAATCCGGCGGCAATGCCGCTGACAGCATAGAATGTGCGATAGAGACGGAAAGGCTTCCGCTGTGCGGGTACTTCCTTTGCCGATTCTGTTGTTACGGATTTTTCCTCTGTCGGTTCTGCCATTGAAGTTGCTTCCCGGTTCAGATAAGCGAATAGGGGGCGGTACGTTTGCAGGTGCTCCGGCACTTCCTCTTCGGTAAAGAAACGGCGCAGTTCACGCTCTTCTTCGCAGGAAGTTTCCCCTTCGAAATATTTATCCAGCAGTTCATCTATCTTCATGGCTCATTTCTCCTTTCTTTTCTTTCTTGTATGGTTCGCAGGTAAACGTCTCTCACTTTCTTCCGGGCTCTTGACAGATTGCTGCGGATGGCTTCCGGTCCGCATCCCGTGATTTCGGCGATTTCGTCCGTTTCGTATCCTTCGATGTCCTTCATCCGCATGATGGTGCGTTGAAGATTGGGCAGCGAGTCGATGATTTCGTGCATCAGACGGATTTCATCTTTGATTTCCAACAGCCGTTCCGGTGTTCCGGTGGGGGATGCCGCCTGCACTATGTCGAGAGATAGGGTGTCGTTGCGTTTGCAGCGCCACATATCTATACAGATGTTGTGCGTCAACGTCATGGCAAATGCTTCGATGCTCCGGTATTGCTCCAGTTCAAGCCTTTTGTTCCATAGCTTGAGCAGTACCTCCTGGACGGCATCTTCTGCATCCTCCGGTTCGTCGGTCAACTTCCGTGCATAGTTCAACAGCTTGGCACGGAGTGGAAGAACGGTTATTTTGAATTCTTTGAGTTCCATTTACACAGATAAGACGAATGGGAAATACAAACGTGACATTGTAAAGTGAAAAAAGTTGGAATAAAAAAAGGGACTTACTAACATTAGCAGTCCCTTTTCTTCACATTACTATAAAAGTATAGGATTATTTCTTGAAATAGCGGTTGTACAGACCTTCGAAACCTTTACCGTGACGGGCTTCGTCCTTAGCCATTTCGTGAACGGTGTCATGGATAGCGTCGAGGTTCAATGCTTTGGCACGGGTAGCGATACGCTTCTTGTCTTCGCATGCACCTGATTCTGCGTTCATTCTCTTTTCGAGGTTTGTCTTGGTGTCCCATACGCAGTCACCCAGCAGTTCAGCGAATTTAGCAGCGTGTTCTGCTTCTTCCCAAGCGTAACGCTTGAAAGCTTCTGCAACTTCAGGATAGCCTTCACGGTCTGCCTGGCGGCTCATTGCCAAGTACATACCAACTTCTGTACATTCGCCCATGAAGTGGTTGTTCAGGTCTTTAATCATTTCGTCGTCGCAACCTTTGGCTACGCCGATTACGTGTTCGTCGGCAAATACCAGCGGGCCGTCAGCTGTTGCTTCTTCAACTTCTACGAACTTGCTTGCGGGAGCTTTACACAATGGGCACTTTTCGGGAGCTGCATCTCCTTCGTATACGTAACCGCATACAGTACATCTAAATTTTTTCATTTTCTCTCAGATTTTAATTAGTTGAATTAGTTATTCTTTGTTGTTCTTAAACGTTCTTCTTCTATGCAATGTTTACAGATTCCTTTATAATAGTAGTGGATTTCCTGCACATCGTGCCCGTCCATATCCATGTCGACCACTTTCTTGATGTTGTTATTGCACATCAAGTCATAAATCTTTCCGCAACGCTTGCACAAGAAATGACCGTGCGGGCTGGTATCGGCATCATAACATGTGTTACGCTCGTCGATAGTCAGGGTTTGTGCGGCACCTTGCTCGCTCAGTAGTTTCAAGGTATTGTATACCGTTGTTTTAGACAGTGTCGGTATGGAGGGAGACAGTGCCGTATAGATTTCATCCACCGTGGGATGCGTACGATGCTCTATCAAGTAATTCATGATGGCTATGCGCTGTACTGAAGGCTTGATATTATGATTCTGCAATCGTTTTACTACATCCATATAATCTAAAGTTTCAAACTTGTAATTATTACATTTTTAATTCACTTGCAAAGATAGGAAGTTCCTATAATTCTCCAAAAGATTTTTGGAAAATTTTTAGTTGCGGTCATTAAAATTGTTTATATATGTTCCTCTTCTTGTAGGCAGGTTGCCGTATTTTTGCCATAAAAGCGAAGGCAGGATGCACCCCGGCTTCAGTCGGTTTCTCGTGCCGATATAGAGAAAACGTTTTTCTCTTATCTCTCTTAATCAGAATTTTGCCGTATCTTTGCACCGAATAAATAATATAACATCCTTATGAATTACGGATATGTAAAAGTAGCGGCGGCTGTGCCCCGTGTCAAGGTGGCTGACTGTAAGTTCAATGCCTCAGAGATTGAAAAAGAGATTATTATAGCCGACGGGAAAGGTGTGCAAATCATTGCTTTCCCCGAGTTGTGCATTACCGGATATACTTGTGGCGACCTCTTTGCCCAGCAACTTCTGCTCGAAGAGGCGGAAATGGGGCTGATACAGATTCTGAACAATACGCGCCAGATGGATATCATTTCGATATTGGGCATGCCCGTTGCACTGAACGGTGTGTTGCTGAATGCGGCGGTTGTCATTCAGAAGGGGAGAGTGCTGGGCGTTGTCCCGAAGACTTATCTTCCCAATTATAAGGAGTTTTATGAGAAGCGCTGGTTTACTTCCGCATGTGATGTGGCAGAAAACAGTGTGCGCCTTTGCGGGCAGATTATTCCGATGGGGAGAGACCTGCTGTTCGAAACGGCAGATACCACTTTCGGAGTGGAGATATGCGAAGATTTGTGGGCACCCATACCGCCCAGTTCCACGCTGGCACTGCAAGGTGCGGAAATCTTGTTCAATCTTTCGGCCGACAATGAAGGTATTGGCAAGCACAATTATCTGCGCTCGCTTATCAGCCAGCAGTCGGCACGGTGCATTGCTGGTTATGTATTCAGCTCATGCGGTTTCGGAGAATCCACTACGGATGTGGTGTTTGCCGGCAACGGACTGATTTATGAGAACGGGACTCTGCTGGCGGCAAACGAACGCTTCTCTTTCGAAGGGCAGGTGGTCATCAGTGAAATTGATGTGGAACACTTGCGTACGGAGCGCCGGGTGAATACGACCTTCGCGGCTTGCCATGCAAATTGTGTTTCGGCCCTTCCGGTACGAATCTCTACGGAGTATGTCAACAGCAGGGATTTGAACCTGACACGTACTTTTGAACCGCATCCATTTGTTCCGCAGGGGATAGCGTTGGACGAACGCTGTGAGGAGGTATTCTCCATCCAGGTGTCCGGACTGGCGCAACGTCTGGTGCATACTAAAGCGAAGAGTGCCGTTATCGGCATTTCGGGTGGACTGGATTCTACGCTGGCGCTGCTGGTTTGCGTAAAGACTTTCGATAAGTTGGGATGGTCCCGTCAGGGTATTGTCGGTGTCACCATGCCGGGATTCGGAACGACCGACCGTACTTACACGAATGCCATCGACCTGATGAACTCCCTCGGTGTGACTGTCCGCGAAGTCAGTATCAAGGAGGCCTGCATACAGCATTTCAAGGACATAGACCATGATGTCCATGTGCACGACGTGGTTTACGAGAATGCGCAGGCACGGGAGCGTACCCAAATCTTGATGGATATTGCCAACCAGACCTGGGGAATGGTTATCGGTACGGGCGACCTTTCGGAACTTGCTTTAGGATGGGCCACTTACAACGGCGATCACATGTCGATGTACGGTGTGAATGCCAGCGTCCCCAAGACTCTGGTGAAGCACTTGGTGAAATGGGTGGCAGAGCATGATATGGACGATGCTTCACGTGCTACCTTGCTCGATATTGTGGATACTCCCATCAGCCCGGAACTGATTCCGGCAGATGAGAACGGTAATATCCAGCAGATTACCGAGGATTTGGTGGGGCCGTATGAGCTTCACGACTTCTTCCTTTATTACTTCCTGCGCTGCGGTTTCCGTCCTTCCAAGATATTTTTCCTGGCAGCACGCACATTCAAGGGGATGTATGATGAAGAAACCATCAAAAAATGGTTGCAGACTTTCTGCCGTCGTTTCTTCAACCAGCAGTTCAAGCGTTCCTGTTTGCCGGATGGTCCGAAGGTGGGCAGTATCTCTCTGAGTCCGCGCGGTGATTGGAGAATGCCGAGCGATGCTTCGTCGGAGATGTGGCTAAGGGAGGTGGAAGGACTCTAATTCTTTACTTCGGGTATGCCGTAATATCGATATGGGTATTTGATGACTGCATCTTGTTTGCATTCTTGCTGCATGTATTTTGCAGTGCGACTGCAAACGTGTTGCAGTATCACTGCATAACTGTTGCAGTCGTACTGCATATCGGTGTGCAGTGCCACTGCAACGGCTTTGCAGTGGCACTGCAAAATGTATGCAGGATTTTGCAGTAATAAGCTGTTGATTAATAACTAGTTGTAAAAGTAGGGATATGCTGCGTGTATGGAAAAGTGCAGCTTAGTTTCGTTTCCCGTAGTATCGTTTGTAGATTTTCTTGTATTCCTTTCCCTTCTTGAAACTATCCAGCCATGTGTTGAGGCTGTCCAGCAGGATAGGGGACTGTTTGCTTACCCCCCAGGAATAGAATTGCGTGAAGCTGATGGCGGTATTGATGTCTATTTGAGGAATGCTGTCGGCTGCGGTACGGGCAATGCTTTCGTCGCATACGGCATAGTCGATGTCTCCATGGGCTACCAAGGCAATCAGTTGTTCGGAACCGTACTTCTCTATTTCCTCAACGTAGATGGTGTCGCCTATCTCATTTCCCAGGTTGCGGATGCGTAGTATGGAAGGGGAGCCTTTCACTACGTGCAGTGTCTTTCCAGCCAGGTCCAGTTGGCTTTTGATGAATAATGACGAGTCGGAAATATTCTCAAGCTTGCGTTGCACCAGCACTTGCTTGTTCAGCACAATAGGGGTGGTAAGCAGTAAGGAGTCTTTCAGCTCACTGGTGGCGAGGATGCCGTAGGCAATCACGTCATATTGCCCGTCGGCCAGGCCTTCCAGCCGCTTGTTGAAGCTCATTTCCGGTGATATGGCCGCTTGCAGCCCGTGGTCGCGTGCAAAAGCTTCTATCAGCTCGTAGTGGAAACCGGACAAGGTGTCATCATCCACATAGAAGCTGATGGAGTTGTATTCCGTCGAAGCATGTATGATGCCTTCGGCAGCTATCTCGGCATAATCGCGCGGATGACCTTTCGGTTTCTCTTCTTTCTTGATGAGATAGTGGGCAATGAGAGCCGCTGCAATTCCCAGAAGTGCGTATTTGAGCAGTCTGCTTTTCGTCATACAGTCATCTGTTAGTCATAGAAATTCCATGAGACGCCAATTTTGAACAAGCGCGGATTGATGGGGTAGTGCGGCACCAGGAAGGAATTGGCGCTTCCCATACCCGCGTTGACGTGATACATCATGGCAAAGATACGCGTCCGCTTCAAGTGCAGGTTGGCATATACGTTTACGATGGGGTAACCGCCTATTTCCACCAAATCGTCCGTAGGTTGCAGATGGAACTGCTGGACGCCGGGTGCATAGGCAGGTGCGTTGTACTTGGTGAAGTAACGGACATCGGCACCCAACTGAACGGTCAGCACCTTCTTGGCGAGTTTAGCCAGTATGTAGAAGTTATGGTAGAGCGAGAGTTGGGGCAATGGAAGTACTGTTTCATTGCTCGTCTTCTGCCAGGTCACCTCATTGTCCAGGTGGAAGACACCGAGGCGGAAGTCTTGTTTCAGTGTGGCGGACAGCACTTGTATGTTGCCTCCGTTCTGTTCGGGCAGGGCGCTTTGGTTGAAGTAGGTGTAGTTTTTGATATTCTCTACGCCGGCACGGAGATTGGTTCCCCAACGGGAAATGTTCAGCTCGCCTTCCACACGCGTACGGAATTCCTTGTCCATGTTGTCGTTGTCCCAGTTGTAGTGGTTGGAGTGGTAATGGCGCATGTAGAAGGAAGGAAGCGTGTTGCTCACATAACCGCGGGCGTAGAAGTTCACCGTATCTTTCCATAGACGGAAGTTCAGGTCCAGATTGGCGTTGACGCGGAACTGCCCGATGGCTTTGTCTACCAACCCCACTTCACCGTTTACGTTGTAGTGCAGCAGTTTGCCTTCGCGCTTGGCGAGTTCGCCACCCAGGAAGATTTCCTGCTCGGTGTAGCGGATGCGGCGCATGTCGGTAAGTGTGTCCGTATTCATCAGGTCGTACCGGCTGAACTTGTGGGAGATATAAGCCGTAAGTCCGGCTTTGGCGTATTTGTTGAAACCTTCCAGCAAGGCTATTCCGAACACGTTCTTTACACTGAATGCCGTGGTGGAGTCGTTGCTGTAATTCTTGTAAAGCTTGTAGTCTTCCGGGAAGAATCCTTCGGGCTCGCTTCCCGAACGGAATTGGTGCCGCGACCGCTCTACTTTCAAGGTATGGATAAAGCTGGTGACGGGGACGAACTCTTCTTCGAAAAGTGAGTCGTTGTCTGCGGTAGAAACAGACGGCAGGCTGTCATTGGCAGCTGCAAGTGTGCTGACCGATTTTGATGCTATGCTGTCGTTTGGCAATGCTATGTCGTTGTTCGAAGCGGATATTTCGGCTTCAGAGGACGGGGAGGATGAGGCTTTGGGTGCGGATACCGTCGGTTTGCCTTCTTGTGTGTTCCGTACTCTCCGCGTAAAACCAAGACGATAGCGCTGTGTCAGATAGATATAAAAATCCTTGTTACGGTTGGAACTCTGTTCCAATTTGACCGGAATAGTGGTGGACTCGTACTCTTTCTTTCCTCCGGACATGTTTTCGGGACGGGTGATGTATTGGTCGTCTGCAATACCGCCGTTCTCGTTCATCTTCAGGAAAAAGTTGTTGTAGACTGCTTGTACCTGGTATTTCTCGCCGATATAGCTACCGAACAGACCTGCATTGAAGTGCGAGGTGGACTGGTTCTGGTAATAACCGCGTCCGTACAGATAGTCGATGTTAAAGCCAAATGCCAACTGCTTGTTGACGTTGACGGAGAAGTAGGACTTGAAGCGTTCTTCACCGTTCACTTTGCTGCCGGCTTTGTAGTAGGTAAGATTGGTGTAAGGCACGTTGCTGTTGGTGAAAAGCACCTGGTCGGGACGTGTGAAAAAACTGGAGAAGGGAGCCATGAAGATGGTAGGTTCGCTTTCCTCCCGTTCGAAGAACAGACGTGAGAGGCGTGGAGAACCTAAATTTCCCAAGTAGTTGTAATGGCCGAACATTCCTTCCACCAGATTGGTGCTCTGGAAGTTGAGGCTGGCTGTGTCGGCAGGTATGATGGTACGGTTGCCCAGTGTCTCACTTAGTTTCCACATGTAAAGCTTGGGTGGAAGACTTTGAATCTCAGTATTGGTACTGTCTTCCAGATTGTCCGGCTGGGTATTTGGGTCAATCTGGTTACCGAACCGGTCGCGATTGTTCATCGGGTTTAAGGTGTTTTGCGCCATAGCCCCCCATATCCCTATAACGGACAGAAATATATATGTCAGTACAATTCGTCTCATAATTAGGCGCAAAGATACAATAAAAAATTATTTGCTTACTGAATTCAGCCTTTTTTGCTTCTTTTAAACTGTCTTGTTTTCTGTTTTGTTCTATACTGCTTCCGGTTCTCTGCTCTTGAATCCATACTTTTTCCGGCTTGAAATGAAATAAGCCCTTGCAATAAATCAATATCACAAGGGCTTATCCGTTTTCCTTTATCTCTTATTCTGGCGTAAAGTTCCTCCTCTTATGGGGAGTGGCTTTACATAGCCTTTCATTTCATTTCCTGAATAAGTTCCATTCCTTTCTTGATAGCTTCTTCGTTCATCGGTATCAAGTGGTGGTGGCGTTCGGGCAGTGTCTTCTTCAATCCTCTGAGTACACTGTCCAGTGTAACCATCGGCTTGATTTTCAATAATCCACCCAATACAATCATGTTGAATGCCTTGGCGTTGTTCATTTCATTGGCGGCATCCATGGCGTTGATGCGGTAAACGTGGATGTCCTTACGCGTCGGCGGGTTGATGATGCCGTAACCGTCGTAGATAAGTACGCCTCCGGGTTTTACCTTGCTTTCGAATTTCTCCAATGACGGCTGGTTCAGGATGATGGCGGCATCGTACTTGCTTAAGATGGGTGAGGATATTTTCTCGTCACTTACGATGACTGTTACGTTGGCTGTACCACCACGTTGTTCCGGTCCGTAAGCCGGCATCCAAGTCACCTCTTTGCCTTCCATCAATCCGGAATATGCCAAAATCTTTCCCATGGACAATACACCTTGTCCACCGAAGCCTGCTATAATGATTTCTTCTTTCATTGTTCTTCTGTCTTTAGCATGATTATTTATCTTTCAGGTCGCCCAGCGGATAGAAGGGGAACATGTTCTCTACCATCCATTCATTGGATTTCGCAGGAGACATCTTCCAGCCGGAGTTACAGGTGGAAACGATTTCCACAAGGTTGGAACCTTTGCCTGCCATAGAGTTCTCGAATGCTTTGCGGATAGCCTTTTTCGCTTTGCGGATGGCGGGAACGGACTGTACGCTTTGGCGTGTCACGTAAGCGGTTCCTTCCAATTGTGCAGCAATATCGGCCATCTTCAGCGGATAGCCGTGCAGATGCACGTCACGTCCGTAAGGGCTGGTCGATGTCTTCATGCCTACAAGGGTAGTGGGAGCCATTTGTCCCCCGGTCATACCATAGATGGCATTGTTGATGAAGATGATGGTGATGTTTTCGCCGCGGTTCAAGGCGTGGATGGTTTCGGCAGTACCGATACAAGCCAGGTCGCCGTCTCCTTGGTAAGTGAACACCAGGCGGTCTGGCCAAAGGCGCTTGATGGCAGTGGCAAGTGCGGGCGCACGTCCATGGGCGGCTTCCTGCCAGTCGATGTCTATATAATTATAGATGAACACGGCACATCCCACGGGGGAGATGCCTATTGCTTTGTCTTCCAGTCCCATTTCTTCGATAACTTCGGCTACGAGTTTATGAACTACGCCGTGACTGCATCCCGGGCAGTAGTGCATGGGATTGTCGTTCATCAGAGTCGGTTTCTTGGCAACCAGATTCTCGGGCTTTATAATATCTTCTTTTGTCATAATCACTTCTCCTATCTGTTGGTGAACCGTATGAAAAACTCCATCAACTTGACGAATATCGCCGCGCCGCAGACGTAGATGAACAGCTTGAAGTCATCTTTTGCAGCAAAATATATAATGATAGCTGCCAGGGCAAGTACCATGAAGAGAATGTTCAGTACGTTTCTTATTTTATCAGGATTCATTTCTTAATCAGTTTTTCTTTCAATGCATCTACTATCTCATCCGGATCGGGAACAATGCCGCCGAGGCGTCCGAAATGTTCCACTTTCACTTTACCGTTCACGGCAAGGCGGACATCTTCCACCATCTGTCCGGCATTCAATTCTGTAACGAGCATACCTTTCACCTTGTCGGCATACGCGGCAATGGCTTTGGTCGGGAACGGCCACAACGTGATGGGGCGGAGCATACCTACCTTGATTCCTTCTTCGCGTGCCAGCTCCATTGCTTTCTGTCCGATGCGTGCCATAGAGCCGAAGGCTACAATCAGGTAGTCGGCATCATCGCAATGAATTTCCTCGAAGCGAACCTCATTCTCTTCTATCTGCTTGTATTTGGCCTGGAAACGGATGTTGTTCTTTTCCATTTCTTCCGGTTTCAGTTCCAATGAGGTGATGACGTTGGGTTTGCGGCCATTGGTTCTGCCGGTAGTGGCCCATGGGCATTGTTCGATGACTTCCGCATCGGTGCGGCGTGGCTTTTGTACCGGGAGCACCACTTTTTCCATCATCTGGCCGATGACACCGTCGGCAAGGATAATTGCCGGATTACGGTATTTGAAGGCAAGTTCGAATGCCAGTCCTACGAAATCTGCCATTTCTTGTACGGAAGCCGGAGCAAGGGCAATCAGACGATAGTCACCGTGGCCGCCTCCTTTTACTGTCTGGAAATAGTCGGCCTGGCTCGGTTGGATGGTTCCCAGACCGGGACCGCCGCGCATAACGTTTACAATCAAGCAAGGCAGCTCGGCACCTGCCAGATAAGAGATACCTTCCTGCTTTAGGCTGACACCGGGGCTGGAGGAGGAGGTCATGACCATTTTACCACTTCCGGCACCGCCGTACACCATATTGATAGCTGCCACTTCACTTTCTGCCTGAAGAACCACCATGCCGGTCGTCTCCCAGGGTTTCAGTTCGGCAAGAGTTTCCAATACCTCCGATTGCGGAGTAATGGGATATCCGAAGTAACCGTCTGCACCGCAACGGATGGCTGCGTGGGCGATGGCTTCGTTTCCTTTCATTAATACAACTTCTTCTGCCATATTCTACTGATTTACAGATTTATTCTACTTTTATTTTATATACTGAGATACATCCGTCCGGACATACTGTGGCGCACGAGGCGCAGCCGTTACAAGTATCTTCCAATATTTGGTGGGCATAGTTATACCCTTTCACATTCACCTCTTTGGTGAGGGCTATTACGTTGAGCGGACACGCTACCACACACAAGTTGCAGCCTTTGCAACGTTCGGTGTCTACTACGATTGCTCCTTTGATTTTTGCCATAATTTACGTTCTTTATTTATTGATTGTACATATCCTTGTTGTAGAAGTTCAGGATGTCCATAGCCATTTGATAGGCATGTTGTGCCGGGCTTTCGGGGTTCAGGTCGATGGCATACTGATAGTTGTTCAGTGCTTGTTGCCAGTTGCCTTGTTTCCGATAGGCATTTCCCCGCAGGTAGTAAGCTTCGTCTTTGCCGGGAAAGTCTGTTTGCAGTATTTCGTCAAGCTGCTGGATGGCTTGCTCTACATTTCCCTGGTTGATAAGCTCTTTTATGGTATTCAGTCGTTCCATATCTAAAAAATATCCGGGTTATCGAACCACAAAGATAGTTTTTATTTGAAGACAATGAGCATCTTCACTGTGAAAAATAAGAAAAAGGGGCAAATAAAAAGCCCGAAGTTTCTCACGATTCTATCAGAATGTCAGAGCTTCGGGCGGATATCATAAAGAAGGTGATTCTATTGCTTTACAAGTGTACCGGTATCTTGTCCACTCTTCGTTGGTGGCGTCCGCCTTCGAATGGTGTACTGAAGAATTCCCTCATAATCATGTCGGCTTCTTCGGTACTGATGAATCGCCCTGGCATGACAAGCACATTGGCATCATTGTGCTGGCGTGCCAAATGGGCTATTTCTGCCGTCCAGCAGAGGGCTGCGCGGATACCCTGATGCTTGTTCAGCGTTATGCTGATACCTTCACCGCTTCCGCAGATGGCAATTCCCGGATAGCACTCTCCGGCTTCAACGGCCAGTGCCAACGGATGTGCAAAGTCGGGATAGTCGCAACTCTCGGTTGAGTAGGTCCCGAAGTCCTTGTAAGCCCAGCCTTTGGCTTCCAACCAGCCGCGGACATATTCCTTCAATTCGAAGCCTGCATGGTCGGAACAGATTCCTATTGTTTTCATGATGGTCAGTTAATATACCAATGTGCCAATGTGCTGATGCCTGCAGCTTGTAGGGCGCGGGCAATCAGCACATCAGCACATCGGATAATGATTATAACATTGCTTTTACTTGCTTGTAAACGTTCTCTGCGGTGAAACCGAGCTTTTCGTCCAGCACTTTATAAGGTGCCGAGAATCCGAATGATTCCAATCCCCATACTTTACCGCGGGGACCTACCAGCCCTTGCAGTGTGACGGGCAGACCGGCTGTCAGGCCGAATACCTTGGCACCACACGGGATAATGCCTTCTTGATATCCCGGAGCTTGGCTACGGAACAGACCTTCGGAAGGAACGGACACGATACGCACCTTGATGCCATCCTTGCGCAGCAATTCAGTACCGGCTACCAATGTGGCAACTTCCGAGCCTGAAGCAACGAGGATTATATTTGGATTTTCATCGGAGCCGGCTACAATATAAGCGCCTTTGGCAGCTTGTTCGTAATCGTTGCCTTCGGGCAGGTTGGCGATGTTCTGGCGGGAGAAAATCAAACCGGTTGGGGTTGTGGTATTTTCCATTGCCAGTTTCCATGCCACAGTTGTTTCTTCTGCATCTGCCGGGCGGAGTACCAACATGGAATTATGTCCCTTGTGGTTTTTCAGTTTTTCCATCAGGCGGATTTGGGCTTCCTGCTCTACCGGTTCATGGGTAGGACCGTCTTCACCTACACGGAAGGCATCGTGTGTCCAGATGAACTTCACGGGAACTTCCATCAGGGCTGCCATACGTACGGCAGGTTTCATGTAGTCGGAGAATACGAAGAAAGTTCCGCAAGCGGGGATTACACCGCCATGCAGTGCCATACCGATACAGCAACATGCCATAGTCAGCTCGGCAACACCGGCCTGGAAGAATGCACCGCTGAAGTCACCTTTCTTGAAGGCATGTGTTTTCTTGAGGAATCCGTCTGTCTTGTCGGAATTGGAAAGGTCGGCAGAAGCAACAATCATATTTTCTACTTGAGTGGCGAGAGCACTGAGCACAGTGGCAGATGCTGCGCGGGTGGCAACGCCTGCTTTCTGTTCGATGGCGGCCCAATTCACTTCGGGAGCCTTGCCGGAGAAAAACATTTCCAGTTTGGCAGCCTTTTCCGGATTGGCTTTTGCCCATGCGGCTTTGGCTGCATACTTTTCAGCCATGATTTTCTTCAGCTCAGTTGCACGCTTGGCATATAGTTCGGCCACTTCGGGGAAGATGACAAACGGATTTGTCGGGTCACCACCCAAATTCTTGATAGTGTTTATATAAGCGTCGCCGCCCAGAGGAGCACCGTGCGTGGCACAATCAGCCTCGTAGCTGCTGCCGTCTGCCTTGCGGGCACCTTTACCCATTACGGTATGACCGATAATCAGCGTCGGACACTCTTTCTCAGCTTTGGCTTCGTTCAGTGCACCGCGGATGGCATCGGGATCGTTACCATTGATTTTAATGACTTTCCAGCCCCAAGCTTCGTATTTCTTGCCGGTATCTTCGATGGTCACATCCTTTGTCTCGGTAGAAAGCTGAATGTCGTTGGCATCATAGAACATGATGAGATTATCCAACCCTAATGCTCCGGCGATACGGCCTGAGCCTTGGGAGATTTCTTCCTGGATGCCACCGTCAGAAATATAAGCGTAGATGGTCTGTGGCATTACTTCTTCGAAACGTGCCTTCATGAACTTGGCTGCGATGGCTGCACCGACTGCAAATGTGTGTCCCTGGCCGAGCGGTCCGGAAGTGTTTTCGATGCCGCGCATGATGTCACGTTCGGGATGTCCCGGAGTAGGGCTTCCCCATTGGCGGAACTCTTTCAGTTCGTCCAGCGTGAACTTGCCGGTCAGGGCCAATGTAGAGTAAAGCATCGGTGACATGTGTCCCGGGTCGAGGAAGAAACGGTCACGACCTTCCCAAGCCGGATTTTCAGGGTCATATACCAGGAACTCTGAGAAGAGTACATTTACAAAGTCAGCACCACCCATGGCACCGCCCGGATGCCCGGAGTTGGCTTTCTCAACCATGGATGCAGCAAGGATACGGATATTGTCCGCCGCACGGTTCATAAGTTTGTTGTCGTTCATATTGAATCTAATTAATTTTGAATATTATCAATAGGTTATTTGGTCCTTGTAGGTTTTCCAAGGGCAAAGATAACTCTTTATGCGTAATTCACAACACTCGAAGAGTGTCTTTTTTATCAGTATTACTGCCTTTTTGCTGCTAAAATGATACTAAACGTATTTAGCTGATTTTGTGCGGTGCACGGTAGTTTTACTGTAACTCAATAGTAACGATTGATTTGGCCGGAAGTTTAATCTTGAGAATATCTTTATTGATTTTTACCTCTTTGAACGGAACGGGTTTCACATTGTCGGGATTTTCAAATGAATTGTAGTCCGTCAGATTGGTGGAAGTCAATATTTCACCAACTGCTTTCTTGGCTTTCGTTCCAGACAGATTGATGGTCACTTCCTGTGCATTGTCTGCATCTACGTTGGACATGGAAATGTGTATCTTGCCGTTTGGGTCTTTGGAGGCGGTAGCGCTGACCATTGGTATTCTGCGGTTGTCGCGTACATCCATCATGTCGCAGTTCAGCTCAAGAGGAATGTAGGTGGCATCCTGGTGTACATTGTACATTTTGAATACATAATAAGTGGGGGTGAGTACCATGTTTTTTCCGCTGGTCAGAATCATGGATTGCAATACATTGACGATTTGGGCAATGTTTGCCATTTTCAGACGGTCGGTATATTTATGGAAGATGTCGAAGCTGAGGGAGGCGACAAAAGCATCACGCAATGTATTCTGCTGGTACAGATGTCCGGGATTGGTACCCGGTTCAGTGTCCCACCAGGTTCCCCATTCGTCAAGCATAAGAGCTACGTTCTTTTGAGGGTCGTATTTATCCATAATGGTGCAATGCTTCTTGATGACATCTTCTATTTCGCGGCATTTGCCCAGTGTCCAGTAATAGTCGTCTTTACTGAATTGGGTGGCGGCGCCTTTACTGCCGTTCCATCCGCTGACGGTATAGTAGTGCAAGGAAAGACCGTGCATACGGCCGCCTACGCGGTCCATCAGCACTTTGGTCCAGTTATAGTCGTAGTCGCTGGCACCGCTGGCTATCTTGAAGAGGCTATTGCCGTCATAGTTGCGGCAGTAGGTGGAATAGCGGCGGTAGAGGTCGGCATAATATTCGGGACGCATGCTCCCACCGCAACCCCAGCTTTCGTTACCCACACCGAGGTATTTCACTTTCCAGGCTTTGTCGCGACCGTTCTGGCGGCGCAGGCGTGCCATGGGGGAGTCTCCTTCGGAGGTCATGTATTCCACCCATTTGGCAAGTTCTTCTACGGTACCACTGCCTACGTTTCCGCTGATATAGGGTTCACAACCCAGCATTTCGCAGAGATTGAGGAACTCATGGGTTCCGAAACTGTTGTCTTCGATAGTGCCTCCCCAGTTGTTGTTCACCATTTTGGGGCGGTTTTCTTTAGGGCCGATACCGTCCATCCAGTGGTATTCATCGGCAAAGCAGCCTCCCGGCCAGCGAAGGACGGGTACACGGAGCTCCTTCAGTGCATTGAATACGTCGGTGCGATAACCGTTGATGTTGGGAATATCGGAGTTTTCACCTACCCAAAGTCCACCATAGATACAAGTTCCCAAATGCTCTGCAAATTGGCCGTAGATTTCTTTGGGAATGATTTGCTCGCTCTGGTCTGTGTGTAAAGTGATAGTGGCACTTTTCTGTGCGAAGAGTGACAACGAGGTGGAGAGAAATATGCTACTGATAAATAACTTTGTGTTCATAGTTTTTTAGTGTTATTAAATACTTAGTTCTTGAATCTTACTGCTGCTTCTTCGATGGGCAAACCAGCTTTATAGCTTTCGATGTAGGTGTTGAATCCGCTTACATCTTCGGCTGTCGGTGAGATTTCAATACCGGCATTTCCGGTGAATACATGCTTGTCCAGGAAGTCGGCAAGGGATTGGTCGTTTCCGTTGTTTGCAAGGTAGGAAGCGAGGAGGGCAATACCCCAGGCACCACCTTCGCCGGCTGTTTCCATAACGGAAATGGGTGAATTGATGGCAGCTGCCAGTATTCTCTGGCCTACTCCTTTGGTTTTGAAGAGTCCTCCGTGACCGGTGATTCTGTCTACTCTGATTTTCTCTTCATTGAAAAGGATGTCGTTGCCGATTTTGAGAACTCCCACTGAAGCATACAAATGGGTGCGCATGAAGTTGGCAAGGTTGAACTTGTCGTTTGCCGAACGTACAAACAGTGGACGTCCGTCTGCCAGTCCCGTTATAGGTTCGCCTGATATGTAGTTGTATGAGATGAGGCCTCCGCAGTCTGCATTGCCTGTCAGGGCGTGGTTATAGAGCTTTCCGTAGATTTCGTCCATATCTACGGGGATACCCATCAGTTCCTGGTATTCTTTGAAAATATTGATCCAGGCATTGAGGTCGGAAGTGCAGTTGTTGCAATGCACCATAGCTACGAGGCTTCCGTCGGGGGTGGTTACCATGTCAATCATTTCGTAGGGCTTGGACAATTCTTTCTCCAATACAATCATTGAGAAAGAGGAGGTGCCTGCCGATACGTTTCCAGTGCGCTGCTTTACGGCGTTGGTGGCAACCATGCCGGTTCCAGCGTCACCTTCGGGCGGACAGACGGGAATTCCTGCTTTCAGATGTCCCGATACGTCGAGGCGACTGGCTCCTTCGGGAGTAAGGAAGCCTGCGTTTTCACCGGCCGACAATACCTTCGGCAGAATATCTCGAAGCTTCCAGTCGTATCCTTTCGGAGCAATAAGTTTGTCGAACTTATCCACCATTTCAGAAGAATAGTTTTTGGTGATGGGATCGATAGGGAGCATACCGGAGGCATCTCCTATGCCCAGTACCTTTTGGCCGGTTATTTGCCAGTGGACAAAACCTGCAAGGGTGGTCAGGTAATTGATGGATGGAACGTGCTCTTCATTATCCAGGATGGCTTGGTAGAGGTGGGAGATGCTCCAACGCAGAGGGATGTTGTAGACAAATAGTTCGGATAGGGCTGCGGCAGCCTGTCCGGTATTAGTATTTCTCCAGGTACGGAAGGGTACAAGGATTTCTTCTTTTTCATTGAATGCCATATAGCCGTGCATCATGGCACTGACACCGATAGCTGCCAAGGTCTCTATCTCTGTATCGTAGAGGCTCTTTACATTGGTACGAAGGTCTGCGTAGCAATCCTGCAACCCATACCAGACAGCCTCGACGCTATATGTCCACAGTCCGTCGACTAACTGATTCTCCCAAGTATGGCTTCCCTGGGCGATGGGTTTGTTTTCCTGGTCAATCAAAACCGCCTTGATTCGTGTGGAACCGAGTTCTATACCAAGGATGGCCTTGCCTGCCTCAATGGTTGATTTTGCATCTAATTTCATGGTATTAATGATAATTTACGGATTTATAGTACGATTATAAACAACGGATTACTAATTGCAAACTACTAGTTACGTTTGTGGTACGTGTAATTAGTAGTCCGCAATCGGTAATCCGTAATGATTATCAGCAAAGTGCCTTGTTCAGCATATAGTAGACTTCATTCATGCGCAGTTCTTTTTTGAACTCGCTGATGGTGGTATTTTCATCGATGACTACCATTTCGATGCCGGCCATTTCGGCAAAGTCTTCCCAATATTCCACCGTCAGGTCGTAGGAGAAGCTGGTATGATGTGTACCTCCGGCCAGAATCCAGGCTGCAGCGCCCACCTCGAGGTTGGGCATTGGAATCCACAGTGCGCTGGCAACGGGCAACTTGGGCAGAGGCTTGCTCTTGATGCATTCTACTTTGTTCACAATGAGGCGGAAGCGATTGCCCAGGTCTACGATGGTAGCGGCTACACCTTCACCTTGCTTGCTGGTAAATACCAGGCGGGCTGTTTCGCTGTCGATACCGATGCTCAGACGGTGCACTTCCAGTTTCGGCTTCTGTTCGGCAATCAGTGGACAGACTTCCAACATGTGTGCCTGCAGGATGGCGCTCTTTTCTCCGTCGAAGTTCAGCGTATAGTCTTCGAGGAAGGAGCACCCCTTCGGCATGCCTTGACTCATCACCCAAGTGGTACGGTATAGTGCCGCAGTTTTCCAGTCGCCTTCGGCACCGAAGCCGTAACCTTCCGCCATCAGTCGCTGTGAGGCCAGTCCGGGGATTTGGTCAAAGTCGCCCAAATCGTTGAAGTTGGTGGTGAAGCCTTTGGCACCCGTGTCTTTCAGCACACGGCGAATGGCGATTTCGGCCTTGGCGGAGTTCCATACTTTGGTGTAGGCTTCCGTACGTGCGTCTTCCAGTTCGGGAGCGTGGTCGTAGAGCTTGAAGTATTCTGCTACGAGTGCCTTCACGTCCTCGTCGCTGACAGCATTGTAGTGTGTCATCACATCATTGATGGGATAGTAGTCCACATGATAGCCCAATACTTGTTCGGCACTGACCTTGTCACCGTCTGTCACAGCCACGTTGTTCATCTGGTCGCCGAAGCGGATGATGAGCATATCCTGCGCATCAGCCCATGCGGCAGCTACGCGCATCCATGCGGCAATCTGGTTTTGGGCTTTTTCGTCCTGCCAGTGGCCTACTACCACTTTGCGGTTCTTTCGCATACGTGTCACGATGTGTCCAAATTCGCGGTCGCCGTGAGCCGATTGGTTTAGGTTCATAAAATCCATGTCCATCGTCTCCCAGGGAATTTCCTTGTTGAACTGTGTATGGAAGTGTAGTAATGGCTTCTTCAGTTCCTGCAAACCGTGAATCCACATTTTGGCAGGAGAGAAGGTGTGCATCCAGGTGATGACTCCGATACACTTATCGTCGTTGTTGGCGGCTTTGAAGGTAGCGGTTACTTCTTTGGATGAATTGACCGTACCTTTATATACTACCTTTACGGGCAGTTTCCCGGAATCATTCAGACCTTTCACCATTTCATTACTATGTGCGTCTACTGCGATAACTGCGTCACCTCCGTACAAGAGCTGTGCTCCGGTTACGAACCATACTTCATATTGTTCAAATGTGTTCATACAATTTATTTTTATAGTTTATATTTAAAGAATGATAGTTATTTCTGTCCATAATAAGCGTTAGGACCGTGCTTGCGGCTGAAATGTTTTTCTATCAGCAGCGGATTCATGGTCAGATTGGGGTTCACGGCATAGGCTATACTTGCCATTTTTGCCACCTGCTCCATCACTACGGCATTATGTACCGCTTCGTGTGCGTCTTTTCCCCACGAGAAAGGACCGTGGTTCTTTACCAATACTCCGGGAGTATGTACCGGGTTCAGCCCCTCAAAGCGTTTTACGATGACATTTCCCGTTTCCAGTTCATACGCTCCTTCCACTTCCTCCTTCGTCATGTCTGCTGTGCAGGGTATGGCGTCGTGGAAGTAATCGGCATGTGTTGTCCCGATATTCGGTATGTCACATCCGGCTTGTGCCCAGGCTGTGGCGTAAGTAGAGTGCGTGTGCACCACACCGCCGATTTCGGGGAATGCTTTATAGAGAACCAGGTGGGTCGGCGTGTCTGAAGAGGGCTTTAACCGTCCTTCCACGACCTTGCCGTCAAGATTCACTACCACCATATCCTCTGCTTTCATTTCATCGTAACTCACCCCACTGGGCTTGATGACTACCAGACCAGATTCGCGGTCAATGCCCGATACATTGCCCCATGTGAAGATAACCAATCCGTGCTTCACCAGTTCAAGGTTAGCATGGAATACTTTGTCTTTCAGTGCTTCCAGCATATTATTTAAATTACTAATTACAAGTTGTTGAATATTAGGTTCTCAGAGCTTAAATTTCGGAGCTTTGCGGTATGCCTTCTCATTAAACTGATATAAAGCAGCTCCACGTTTGGACCCCGTTTTGTCTATTTTGTCAGTTTTTTCTATATAGTCCATTTCTGCTATGCGTTTTCGGAAGTTCCGTTTGTCAATGCTCTCGCCGTATATAGCTTCGTATAAGCTTTGCAGTTGTGACAGCGTGAACAGTTTAGGTAGTAGATTAAAGCCGATTGGTTCGGTGGACGCTTTTTGTTGCATCAACTTCCGAGCTTTCTCCACCATTTGCGGATGATCAAAGATTAGCGCTGGCAGTTCATTGATATTTACCCAGAAAGCATTGTGTTGCTGTACGGATTCTTTGTCGTATTCGTTGATGTTGATGAGCGCATAGTAAACAATGGAGACTACGCGTTCTCCTGGGTCACGATCTATGGCTCCGAAAGCTTGGACTTGTTCCATATATACATCTTCCAGTCCGGTTAGTTCATTCAGGACTCGTTTGGCTGCATCATCCACGCTTTCGTCTTCCTGCACGAATCCACCCATCAGCGACCATTCGCCCATTGCCGGTTCGAAGTTACGCTTCAGCAACAGCAGGTTCAATTCTCCTTCATTGAAACCGAAAATAATGCAGTCGATACCTACATAAAGTTTCGGATTTGAACTATAGTAATTACTCATATCTTAATTTTTGTTTAAGGGGTATGCTGCATGGATATATATCATAGCAACATACCGATTTACCAGAAATACCAATAAAAAGCAGCAGTAATACCCAGGATGATAAGGGTATGAATGATATCCCATTTATTCCAACTCGCACGTGTAGCTGCTTTTTGTTCAGGAGTTGAAGTTCCGAATACCAGCCCTTGAATCTTTTCAGCGCTTGGGGCAGCTGTAAACATGCTGACTGCGATAACTACTACGATGCAGAACAAGAACATCCATCCGCAGAAAAACAGCCAGTTCATATCATAGAACAGATACTTGAAGGTACTGCTTGACACATCTCCTACATTGCTGTAATATACTTTTGCCCCCAGACGGGTTAAACCGATAATCATTCCGGCAATCAGTCCCCACATACCGCCTTGTGCAGAGGTGCGTTTCCAGCAGATCCCCAAGAGGAAGGCTGCGGCAATGCCTGGTGCTAATACAGATTGTACATCTTGTAAGTAGGTGTAAAGTACATCGCCTACACTGCGCATAATGGGAATCCAGAGTATACCCAATATCACAATCGCAACAGTTGCCATCTGTCCAATTCCTACCAACTTTTTCTCAGAAGTGTTCGGCTTGAAACGTTTGTAGAAGTCAATGGTGAAAAGCATAGCAGATGAGTTGAACAAAGATGCGAGAGAACTCATCAATGCTGCAAGAATACCGCAAACAACCAAACCTTTGACTCCTGCAGGAAGCAATTTTGCTACTAGAGTTGGGAAAGCAGCATCTGCATTGGCATTTCCGTTTGCCAGCATAGGTAGAAAACCTTCTCCCCCGGTTCCGAGATATTTTTGGTGTAATGCGAAAGCAATCATGCCTGGGATAAGGAATAAGAATACGGGCAATAATTTCAAGTAAGCTCCGAAGATGGTACCGCGCCGTGCTTCCTTTTCATTCTTTCCGGAAAGTACGCGTTGCACGATGAACTGGTCTGTACACCAATACCAGAATCCGATAATGGCTGAACCAATCAGTGCACCCAACCAAGGGAAGTTAGGGTCGTTATTACTGCGTATAAGTTCTGTCATTGTGTTGCCATAATCGTTCACTGTGACTGCACCGCAGATTCTCATCATCTCATCCCAGCCTCCCAATTCTTTGAAGCCGAGTACAAGGATTATCAGTGAACCTAACAGCAAGATGGGGGTCTGCAGGATGGAGGTATAAAGTACCGACTTCATTCCTCCGAAGATTGTGTAGAGCGCAGTCAGTATAACCAGACCGATGGCGGCAATCCAAAAGAAGTCGATTCCCCAAAGTTCTTTTATACCGAATACTTGTTGGAATACCAATCCTCCTGCATAAACCGTCACGGCAACTTTTGTCAGTACATAGCTGATTAAAGATATTACAGACAATATTGTACGTGATTGTGGATTATAGCGGCGTTCTAGGAATTCAGGCATTGTGAATACCATACTTCGCGAATAGAACGGTACGAATACCCAACCTAAGATAAGGATCATCCAGCCTTGTATTTCCCAATGTGCCATCGCCATACCGCTGGAAGCACCGGCACCGGCTAATCCGATTAAGTGTTCCGAACCGATGTTGGATGCAAAGATAGATGCACCGATAGCGAGCCATGTGGCATCACGACCACCTAAAAAATAGTCTGCTGAGTCATTCTGTTTCTGTTTGACAACCCAGACAATAATTCCAATTAAAGCCAGGAAAAAGATTCCAATGACTAACCAATCTAATGTTTCCACGATAATAAATGATTTATAAGGTTATTGTTATTTTTCTACGGAAAATTTGAAAACACATTCACTGTTGTAAATTTGTCCGGGTTCCAGTACGACAGAAGGCCATTGGGATTTGTTGGGGCTATCCGGATAATGTTGTGTCTCGAGGCATACGGAAGCGCGCTGGTTGTAAGTAATGCCTTTTTTACCTTTTACGGTGCCATCCAGGAAATTCCCGGTATATACTTGTATGCCTGGCTCATTGGTATAAACTTCCAGGGTGATGCCGCTTATAGGCGATGTCAGTTTGGCTGCCACTTGGGATAGGTCACCTTTAGTATTCAGTACCCAATTGTGGTCATATCCGTTTCCGTTCTTTATTTGTTCAAAGTCCGTCCGGTTGATGTCTTGTGCCACACTCTTGGGAGTGGTAAAGTCCATTGGTGTTTCTTTGACGGAGATGATGTCACCCGTTGTCATGAAAGTACTGTCTACCGGAGTATAGTTGTCTGCATTGATGTATAAGATGTGGTCTGTTGCTGCCTTTGAAGGGTCACCTGATAAATTGAAATAAGAATGGTTAGTCATATTGATAACCGTCTTTTGGTCTGTTGTTGCACTGTATTTTATATCAATGGCATTGTCATCCGTTAACTTGAAAAGTACTTTTGCCGTAACATTACCCGGGAAATTCTCGTCTCCATCCGGTGAAATGCGGGTGAGCTTCAGAGTTGTGCTGTCAATGGGATTGGCACTGTATACTTGGTATTGCCATCCTTTGGGGCCACCGTGCAGGCAATGTCCGAAATTGTTCTGTGGTAACTGTATGGTATCTCCGTCAAGAACGATTTTCCCTTGGTTAATCCGGTTGGCGTAGCGTCCGATAGAAGCACCAAAGTCACTTGGTATGTTGATGTAATCGGCAATGCTGTCAAAGCCCAATACTACATCCTGCATAACTCCATTTTTGTCGGGTACCATAATGGATACAATACGTCCTCCAAAGTTTGTGATGCATACTTCCATGCCCGCTTTATTCTTCAGCGTATAAAGCTGTGTCTGGGCGTCATTGACTGTTGTTTGGAATTTTACTGGATCAAGACCGGACAGCGTAAGCGTTGTTTCTGTCTTTTGATTGCACGCAGTTAGCATCATTGCGGCAATTCCTGCAAGTAGAACATGTCTTTTCATGGTTTTGTATTTAATGTAAATGAGATGATTATCTTTCTTTGGGTGTAAAAGTAACACTTTTCTTTAGTGTAGGCTGTACACTTTTATATGTTATGCAACATAAGTGTCAAGAAACATATCTGTGCCAACTGGCTGTACAGATAGATGTGTTCGGAATAAACTTCTCGGATGATTTTGTTTTTAGAGTGGAAAACGGTGGAATAGGGGAGAAGAAAAAGGCGCTTCCCTGCAAAGGGAAACGCCTTTTATTTGAATGCTGATGTCTATTATTCTAATCTGCGGGCACCGTCGCTGATGACTACATCATATACTTTTGGGCTTCTGCCGAACTTCTTCTTGAATTCATCTTTTGCTTTTTCGATGAATGTACTGTACAATTCATCCTTTACCAGATTGATTGTACATCCACCGAATCCACCGCCCATGACACGTGAACCGGTAACTCCACAATCAAATGCAAGGTCATTCAGAAAATCGAGTTCTTCGCAGCTTACTTCATACAACTTACTCATGCCATGATGTGTTTCATACATCTTTTGGCCTACAGTTTCATAATCGCCTTTTTCCAGGGCGTCGCAAACGTCGAGTACGCGTTGAATCTCTTCGATGACATATTCTGCACGCATATAGTCTTCTGCGCTGATGTCGGCTTTGGCTTCTTCCAGCATGCCCATGGTAACGTCACGCAGGAATTCTACGTGTGGATGCTTCTTCTGAACAGCGGCAACAGCAGCTTCGCAGCTTTGACGACGTTTGTTGTATGCTGAAGATGCAAGTTCGTGTTTCACTACAGAATCTACAAGAACCAGACGATAGCCTTGCGGGTCGAATGGGAAATACTGATATTCCAGTGAACGGCAATCCAGGCGGATGAGGCTTCCTTTCTTTCCGAATACAGAAGCAAATTGGTCCATGATACCACAGTTTACGCCACAATAGTTGTGTTCTGTAGATTGTCCCACTTTTGCCAATTCAAATTTGTCTATCTTGTTGTCACCGAACAAGTCGTTCAAAGCATAGGCATAGGTACTTTCCAAAGCTGCTGACGATGACATTCCTGCACCCAGAGGCACATCGCCTGCAAAAGCAGTATTGAAACCTTTTACATCTACACCGCGTTTCATCATTTCCCGGCACACGCCAAAGATATATCTTGCCCAGCTTGCGCGGGGTGCATCTTCTTCATTCAAGCCAAATTCCACATAATCTTTCAGGTCGATGGAATAAGCTTTTACTGTGTTTGTGCCGTTGGGCTTTATTTCTGCAATCATTCCCTTATCGATTGCTCCGGGGAATACAAAACCACCGTTATAGTCTGTATGCTCACCGATAAGGTTGATGCGACCCGGAGAAGCATAAACAGCTCCCGTTGTTCCGTCAAAGTGCTTGATGAAACGGCTTCTTACGTATTCTATATCCATGATATTTATATTTTATAAGGTGAATAAATAAATTACCTATATTTTCTTGTTAATCGACCTTGATGTCCTTATTGACATTTTTGCAGCCTACCAAACCGTAGAACAACAGATAGCCAAGGGCTGCGATGATAACCCAGTAACTCGGCATGAAACCTGCAATGTCGGCCACCAAACCTTGGATAACGGGCAAGATGCCGCCGCCGCATACCAATACCATGAACAGACCGGAAGCCGCTGCCAGATATTTACCCAATCCTTCTACGGCCAAATTAAAGATACCACCCCACATGATGGAAGTACACAGACCTACCAGTACCAGATACATTGCATTGATGGGTACTTCTGCAAATCCGAAAGAGAGACCTCCCGTAGCACTTTGTTGGAGTACCGGCAGATTGACAAGCGAACCGGTAGATGAGAAGATGGCAAGGAATACCAAAAGTAAGCCTAATGCGGAAGTAAAGGTAAGCATTGCCTTACTGGAGATTTTTGCACCCAATGAAGCGCCGGCCAGACGTCCAATCAGCATGAGGAACCAATATGTACCTACAACAAAACCGGAAATGGTGGAAGAAATGCCTGCTCCTCCCTTTTCAATCGGGTCGGTCAAGAACAAGTTCAGAGTACCCGGTACACCAACTTCGACACCTACATATACAAAGATCGCTATAGCTCCCAAAATGAAGTGGCGGAATTTTAAAGCGCCTGACATCAACTTACCGATAGGTTCTGTTGAAGTTGCAGCATTGGGTTCCGGTATGGGCACAATCAAAAGAACGAAGAACGCGATGGCAAATACAGCCATTGCTGTGTACATTACAGGGAATATCTGAGAGATAGTAGCTTTTTCAATGGAACCGGCAATCAGGATACCTACGAACATCGGAGTAATGGTGGCCATTACGGAGTTGAAAGAACCACCCACTTGGATAAGCTGGTTTCCTTTGTTACCTTCGCCGCCGAGCTTGTTCAGCATCGGGTTGACTACCGTATTAAGCAAACACATGGAGAAACCGGCGATGAAAGCGCCAATCAAATATACGGCAAAAGCCATATCAGGGCTTGAATGACCGGATAAATATTGGATACCTACACCGATAAAGCCTACAGCTACTGCTATCAATGCCGTTTTTTTATACCCTACCCGTTGTAGTAAGATGCCGCTTGGTATTCCCATCACTGCATATGCAATAAAGTTACCAAAGTTACCCAACATCCCTAAAGCGTTGGATACTGAAAACTGATTTTTCAGTACGATTCCCATAGGGGCAGCAAGGTTGGTAACAAATGAAATCATACCAAAAAGGAAGATCATCGTGATAATTGCGATGAGTTTACCATTCTGTTTTTGTTGTGTCATGGTTTTGTAAAATTAATAAGTTTATAAATTGGATTAGTTATTTCATTCTTGTACACCAAACTTGTAGATTGTCACTTGCTGGTACTCATCACCCGGTAGCAATACTGCCGACGGAAAATGGGACTTGTTGGGCGTATCGGGAAAACACTGGGCCTCAAAGCAGACTGCACTTCTTGCAGGGAAAGAGGCTCCATGGGCACCTTCAAAGCCCCCGAGCCAGTTTCCTGTGTAGAGCTGGACGCCATTTTCAGTGGTATATACTTCCATCGTTCGCCCGCTGTTGGGCTCTATGCAGGTGGCTGCAAGGCTCAGCTCTCCACTTTCAGTCTTGTTCAGTACATAGCAATGGTCATATCCTGCGCCATTCACAATTTGTGTATGTTTCTCATCAATTCGTTCACCAAGAGTATGGGGAGTACGGAAATCCATAGGAGTACCTTCTACCTTCAATATCTCTCCGGTAGGAATGGATACTTCATCGATGGGTACATAAAAATCTGCGTTGATGGTAACGATATTGTTTAAGACTGTAGGGGAGGGATTGGCTATACCGGCAAGATTGAAGAAACCGTGATTGGTCAGATTGACGATGGTGGCTTTATCGGTAGTAGCCCGGTATTCGATGACCAGAGCATTGGTCTCATCCTCCAGGCGATAAGTCATTTCTACTTCGAGATTTCCGGGGAAGCCCTCTTCGCCGTCAGCGGATGTGTAGTTGAAGATGACTGTTGATGGCTCTGGCTGGACAGCATCCCATACACGGGTATGAAAACCAGTCGGACCGCCATGCAGTGAGTTGGGACCATTGTTGATTGCCAATTGGTGCTCTTCGCCGTATAAAGTAAACTTTCCTTTAGCTATCCGGTTACCGTAGCGTCCGATGGTAGTGTTTAGAAAAGGTTCCGGGCTGTTGATTACATGTTCAATACTGTCGTGTCCTAATACAACATTGGCATATTTGCCATTTTTGTCGGGTACCATGATGGAAAGTATTGCACAGCCGTAATTAGTAACTGCAACTTCCATTCCCTGGGCATTCTTCAGGATAAATAAATCTGTCTTTTTGTTATTTATATCCTTTTGAAAGTCTTTTTGGTTCAAACCGGACAAATTACTTTCTGTTGGAGTAGTGTTTATCATATCCATGGTATTAATTAAATTTCTTGCAAATAAAAAGAAATTCTTTTGTTCCCCCAAGTAATTGGAAGGAAATGTGGAGAACATTTTAGGAAAGTTTAGCGTTTAACAAATGGAATACAAATTGATATTTTTTGTATGTTTGCTCCCGGAATCTAAAAAAATCACATCATTAACAGAAAGTTCTAATAAAAACAACGAATGTATCCTCTAAAATTTGAGCCTATTCTGAAGCAGACGCTTTGGGGAGGCGACAAGATTATTCCATTCAAACATTTGAATGATACCCTTGCCAATGTAGGCGAGAGTTGGGAAGTGTCGGCAGTAGAAGGCAGTGAGTCTATAGTGGCCAATGGTGCAGACAAAGGATTGACGCTGCCGGATATGGTCAGAAAATATAAGGAAGACCTGGTAGGAGAAGCCAACTATGCACGTTTCGGAAATAAGTTTCCTTTATTGATAAAGTTTATTGATGCCAAGTTGGACTTGTCGATTCAGGTACACCCGGGTGACGAGTTGGCTAAGAAACGTCATAACAGTTTTGGTAAAAATGAAATGTGGTATGTTATTGCTGCTGACCAGGGTGCCAAGCTGATTTCCGGTTTTGCAGAGCAGATTACTCCGAAAGAATATAAGGAACGAGTGTATAATGGTACGTTTGCGGATGTTCTGCAGACTTGCGCCATTAAACCGGGCGATGTGTTTTATGTGCCTGCAGGTCGGGTACATGGAATCGGTGCGGGAGCTTTTGTAGCAGAAATACAGCAAACGTCGGATATCACTTACCGTATTTTTGATTACAATCGTAAGGATAAGGATGGTAAATCAAGAGAACTGCATACAAGCCAGGCCATTGATGCCATTAATTTTGCAGATGTGCAGGACGATTTTCGTACGGAGTACGAGCAGGTGCAGAATGAACCGGTAGAAATGGTGGCAAGCCCGTATTTCACGACTTCCATCTATGACATGACGGAAGAAATCACTTGTGACTATTCTGAACTGGATTCTTTTGTTATCTTTATTTGTGTGGAGGGTTCTTGCCGTATTATTGATAATGAGAAGAATGAAGTTTCCGTACAAGCGGGCGAAACAATCCTGCTGCCAGCTGCAACCCAAGAAGTGACGATTGTGCCTGAAGGAGCAGTGAAGTTGCTTGAGACGTACGTATAAAAGTGCTCAGACTATATCGGATAAAAAAAGAGGGGATGACTGTTATGGCCATCCCCTCTTTTTTTATCCGATATTCTATCTCTTTCTTCCAAATATTTTTCTGAATTTCTTCATTACCTTTACCCCCAATACTATACCGTCAAAAACAGCCATACCCGTGTTGAATGCTCTCATCATGGCATTTGCCTTGTTGGTAGCTGGTTCCAGCGGAGCAAAAATTTCTTGTGTAAGCCCAGTCATGATTTCTTTCTGGAGTCGTATTTCTTGTAGCAGCATGGCTTTTTTCTGGGCGATGCTTTCTAAAGTGACGGGAGTCGTATTGGTCGTATTATCCATGAATATTTCGAATTAATTGTCTAAGAATAATTCTGCGATAAGTTTTACTGTCGGATCAATAATGAGCTTTTTGCGGAATAGGACAAGCAGAACGATGAGTAGGATATGGAAGCACGTGATAAGTGCAAAACTCATCATTAGCCCGCCTACCAGCGGAGCTAAGATATAGACCAGCGTAAACGACAGATGAAACAGAACCACTACGCCGAGTATGACGACCAATAGCACCAATAAAAGTGTAGAAAGCAGTTTGGATAGTTTTTCGGTGACTTCCAGTTTGGTATATTCTTTTTGCAGCTCCAGGTATTTCTTGAATTCAATGAAGAGCTGCTGCATATTTTCTATACTTTTGTCGTCTGCAAACATAGTGGTTCTGTTTTTTACCTTATTCCGTTACCTCACCTTTAATTTCCGCAGCAATTTCATCTACCAAGTCTTCCATTTCGCTTCGGTTCAGACGAATCCCTTTCTTACGGAGAATTTCTGCGATTTTGTTACGGGTGTCTTCTCCTTTTTCAGGAGCAAATAAGATACCGAGGGCTGCACCTACTGCGGCGCCACCCAGGAAAGCTGCTAAAACATTTAATCCTTTCATAATGATATTCCTTTCTTTTTTGAGGTTCGTACGACAAAACTAACAAATTTTTTTGAAACTTTGTTCGGAATATCAGTTTTTTTATGATTGTCTTTATCTTCCAACTCCTTTTGGGGTGTTGTTTTGCGAGGTTTGCTTTTTTCTTCTCCAAAAGTCTCCATTCGTACGGCTCCCGCGATAGATTTTGTTTTCCTTGGTTTTGGCCTTAATTTCTTCAGTCTTGATTTTCTGGGCTTTTAAACCATCGGCGGTGACAAATGGGTGTTCTTTTATTACTGGGATACTTTTCCCTATCAATTTTTGGATATCTTTCAGGTAAGGCAGTTCTTCCGATTCGCAAAAGGAGAGGGCAATACCGTCGTGGCCGGCACGTCCGGTTCGTCCGATACGGTGCACGTATGTTTCCGGAATGTTGGGCAACTCATAGTTGATGACGTGTGATAGTTGGTCCACGTCGATACCTCGTGCTGCAATATCGGTTGCTATCAGTACACGCAGTTCATGGTTCTTAAAGCCGGTCAGTGCTCGCTGTCGGGCATTCTGCGACTTGTTTCCATGTATGGCTTCGGCTCTTATTCCGGACTTACTAAGGGTACGTGCAAGTTTGTCTGCTCCATATTTAGTTCTGGTGAAGATAAGTACGGACTTGATAGCCGGATTCTTCAGCAGATGAATCAGTAAGTCTTTTTTCTCTTTTTTCTCAACGAAATAGACTGATTGGGAGATTGTGTCAACCGTAGACGATGCAGGGGTGACTTCCACTTTCTCGGGGTGCGTCAGCATGGAGTTTGCCAAGGTCTCTATTTCCGGAGGCATTGTGGCCGAAAAGAAGAGAGTCTGCCGTTTTGCGGGCAATAGCTTTAATATGCGTCGGATATCATGTATGAATCCCATGTCCAGCATCCGGTCTGCTTCGTCCAATACGAAGAATTCGAGTGCTTTTAGGTTAATGAAACCTTGGTTGACCAGGTCTTGCAGTCGTCCGGGAGTTGCAACCAGTATTTGTACTCCACGTTTCAGTTCATCTGTCTGTGGCTTTTGTCCTACACCGCCGAAGATGACGGCATGTCTCAGTCCGGTATACTTACCGTATGCACTGAAGGATTCTCCTATCTGTATGGCCAACTCGCGGGTCGGCGTCAGAATGAGTGCTTTGATACTTTTGCGGTTATCCGTTTTATACAACTTTTGCAAGATAGGGATGGAAAATGCGGCGGTTTTGCCTGTTCCGGTTTGAGCACATCCTAATAAGTCTTTTCCTTGAAGTAATATAGGGATCGATTTTTCCTGGATTGGGGTAGGGGTGGAATACCCCTCTTCTTGAAGAGCCTTCAATATAGGTTCTATCAAATTCAAATTTTCAAATGTCATGTAATCAATTAAGTGAGCCTCATGCCCTGTTTATATTTGGCAAATATACGTCAAGTCTTCCGGGAAATCTCTTTTTATGGAGGGGTTTAATTATATTTAACTAAGGATGCTGAGGTATAATCGCATGTTATGGTGTACTTTTGTTCCATATTTAGATAGTGGCATGGAAAAATGATGAAATTGCATTTAAAATATCTTTGGATTGTATTGGTGGCTTGTATTTTGACCGCTTGCATGAATGGTGGGGGTGACTTGGCCGGTAAGTGGCAGTTGCGTCAGTATCAATATGCCGACGGTACATCAGAGAAGGTGGACAGTGTATTCTATAATTTTCAAAAAGGAAGTTTTTCTGCCATATGTTTGTTGAAAGATGGAGGGGTGACTACGTTTTTTGGAAATTATTCTTTGAAAGGTGCTGAAATTTCCATTATTTTGTTGCCTGAAAGTGTTAACGATAAAAATTATGATACTTATTTCGGGTGGCCGGAAGGAAAATGTACCTTTAAAGTAGAAGATTTGTCCTACTCTTCATTGCGTTTGGAATATGAGGGCACGAAATCTATTTTTCGAAAATTTTGAGATAAAGAATAAGAATAGACGATTTTACTAATAAAAACAATAGAAAAGATGAAAAAATTAGCCGTATTGGGAATGGGAGTATGCATAGCTCTGGCATTCTCTTCTTGTAAATCAAGTGAAAGTGCTTATAAGAAAGCATATGAAAAGGCAAAACAGCAGGAATTGGCTGAGCCGCAAATAACTGCCCCTGCTGAAGAGGTGGCTCCAGTGGTTACCGCTCCAGTAGAAGTAAAGGTGGTGGAAAGTGCACCTGCCGGCATGCGTCAGGAAAAGGTGACTGTGGTATCAGGTGGTACCAGCTTGAAAACCTTTAGTGTAGTTTGCGGAGCTTATAGCGTGAAAGCTAATGCGGAAGGTGTGAAGCAGGCATTGGTGAATGAAGGCTATACTGCAATGGTGGTTTACAATGCAGAAAGAAACCTGTATCGTGTAGTTATCGGTACATTCGATGACAGAGCATCCGCCGAGAATCTGCGCGACTCTTTCAAAGCTAAACATCCTTCGAATGATGACTTCCAGAAGGCATGGTTGCTGTATAGCGTCAATTAATAGAATTCTTTTTGGTAATTCATAACAGAAAGGAATGTATGTTTCCTTTCAAGATGAGGCAGTAACTGCGAAGTTACTGCCTTTTTCATGATATGCCGAAAGAATGTGAAGGCTGGCGCTGTCGCGTGTTTGGTTTGGCAAAACAAAGTGTTTCCTTTAACAGAACACTTTGTTTCTCTTAACAGAACATCTCGTTCTATCGCATAAAAACAAAATGTTTTTATATACTGAAACAACTTGTTTTTAAAGGTTGAAACAAAGTGTTCAGTACTGTGAACTAACGGACTAATTGAGAAAAGACCCAGATAAACTCATGTTGTCACAGTCTCTTTAGTTCCTCTTCCTTCGTGAATATTTCACTCTATTTTTCTCTGCTCCGGATTGATTTTCCTGATTGTGAAAAGTGCTTATAATATTCTCTCTTTCGTTTAAAAGAAGTTATAAAACAAGAGATGGAAACTTTTAGACCTGAAAAAGTTTTTAATTTTGTGCCTTATCTTTGAGAAGAATATAGTATGGAACGACGATATATACTGAATGCGATTGATGCCGCTTTGCAGGCTGGCGAGAAAATTCTTTCCATTTACGATGATCCGGCATCGGATTTTCAGGTAGAAAAAAAAGCGGATAATTCTCCTCTTACTATTGCCGACCGTAAGGCTCATGAAACTATCTGCCGTTTTTTGGCTGATACACCTTTCCCTCTGCTAAGCGAGGAAGGCAAACATTTGCCTTTTTCGGAACGACGGAGTTGGGAAACTTTATGGATTGTAGACCCTTTGGACGGTACGAAGGAGTTCATCAAGAGGAACGGTGAGTTCACAGTGAATATAGCTTTGGTGCATCACTCAGTACCGGTAATGGGAGTCATTTATGTGCCGGTAAAAAAGGAGCTCTATTTTGGAGTGCATGATTCGGGTGCTTATAAGCTATCCGGTATTACTGCACGTGATGGAATGTCGTGGGATGAACTGCTTGTGAAAGCTGTCCGGCTACCGGAAACAAGCGTGCACGAACGGTTTGTAATTGTGGCTTCCCGTTCGCATCTGACGCCCGAGACAGAAGATTATATCGAGAAAATGAAATGCAGCCATGCGGAAGTTGAGCTTATATCAAGTGGAAGTTCCATCAAGATTTGTCTGGTAGCTGAAGGCAAGGCTGATGTATATCCTCGTTTTGCCCCTACGATGGAATGGGATACGGCGGCTGGGCATGCTATTGCACGTGCTGCCGGAATGGAAATTTATCAGGCGGGGAAGGAAGAACCTTTGCAATATAATAAGGAGGATTTGCTGAATCCGTGGTTTATCGTAGAACCCAAGCATACCGAAATAAAATAACGACTTTATGACATTTGAGATATTGTTTGTGCTGCTGGCATTGTTGGGCATGGTGATTGCCTTGGTTCTGGATAAAATGCGTCCGGGCATGGTGCTCTTTTCTGTCGTAGTATTGTTCTTGTGTGCAGGTATCCTCACTCCTAAGGAGATGCTGGAAGGGTTCAGTAATAAGGGGATGATGACTGTTGCCATGCTGTTTTTGGTCAGTGAAGGCATCAGGCAGTCGGGTGCTTTGGGGCAAGTAATCAAGAAGCTGCTTCCCCAAGGTAAGACTACGGTCTTTAAAGCGCAGTTCCGTATGTTGCCCACCATTGCTTTTATTTCAGCTTTTCTAAACAATACTCCGGTGGTTGTTATCTTTGCTCCCATTATCAAGCGTTGGGCCGAATCTGTAAAATTGCCTGCTACCAAGTTCCTTATACCCCTTTCTTATGTGACGATACTTGGCGGAATCTGCACCCTGATAGGGACGTCGACCAATCTGGTGGTGCATGGTATGATATTGGAAGCCGGATATGAAGGCTTTACTATGTTCGAGTTGGGTAAAGTGGGCATTTTCGTCGCGATTGCAGGCATCCTTTATCTGTTCGCTTTTTCCTCAAGGCTTTTGCCGGATGTTCGTACGGATGCGGTAAAGCTGGATGAGGAACCGGAGGAGCATGGAGATTTACATCGGGTGGAAGCTGTACTCGGCGCCCGTTTTCCCGGTATCAACAAGAAACTTGGTGATTTTAACTTCAAGCGGCATTATGGGGCCGAAGTGAAGGAGATTAAGCGTAGCGGTCAGAGCATTGTCGGAAATCTGGAAAATGAATATCTCCGCGAAGGGGATACGCTGGTGGTGATGGCTGATGACTCTTTTGTAAAGACCTGGGGGGAATCTTCGGTGTTCGTGTTGCTGGCCAATGGCAAGGATACGGAACCGGTGCCCGGAAAGGGAAAGCGCTGGTTTGCCTTGGCTTTGCTGATATTGATGATAGTGGGTGCAACGGTTGGTGAACTTCCGGTTGTCAAGGAAGCTTTTCCGGAAATCAAGTTGGATATGTTTTTCTTCGTTTCCATTACTACTATCATTATGGCCTGGACAAAGATATTTCCGGCCCGCAAGTATACCAAATATATATCTTGGGATATTCTGATAACGATTGCTTGTGCTTTTGCTATCAGCAAGGCGATGGTGAATTCCGGAGTGGCAGATGCTGTGGCGCGTTTCATTATAGGCATGAGCCATCATTATGGCCCCCACGTGTTGCTGGCTGCTGTGTTTATCATAACGAACTTGTTTACAGAACTGATTACGAACAATGCGGCCGCGGCACTCGCTTTCCCGTTGGCACTTTCCATCTCTTCACAGATGGGAGTCAGTCCGATGCCTTTCTTCGTTGTAATTTGTATGGCGGCTTCCGCCAGCTTCTCCACTCCTATAGGGTATCAGACTAATTTGATTGTACAAGGTATCGGTAACTATAAGTTCACGGATTTTGTACGCATCGGATTACCTTTGAATATCATTACTTTCCTGATATCCATTTTCTTGATTCCTTTAATTTGGCCATTTTAAAAAAAAGAAGAAATAATAACATATGGAAGAAAACAACCACATATATCCGATATTTGACAGAATGCTGATGCGGAAAGACAAAGAAGACTTGTTGAAGCAGCACAGCGTGATGGTTTGGTTTACCGGCTTGAGCGGCTCCGGCAAAAGTACGATAGCCATTGCCTTGGAGCGCGAACTTCATAAAAGAGGATTGCTTTGCCGTATCCTGGATGGTGACAACATCCGCAGTGGCATCAACAATAATCTCGGTTTTACGGAGGCCGACCGTGTGGAGAATATCCGGCGTATAGCCGAAGTTTCCAAACTCTTTCTTGATACGGGTGTTATAACAATCGCGGCTTTTATCAGTCCTAATAACGATATTCGTGAAATGGCGGCTGATATTATCGGACAAGACGATTTTCTGGAAGTTTATGTCAGTACCCCGCTTGAAGAGTGTGAACGCCGTGACGTGAAGGGACTTTATGCCAAGGCACGTAAGGGAGAAATCAAGAATTTTACAGGTATTTCCGCGCCTTTTGAGGAACCGGCTCATCCGGCTTTGACATTGGACACCTCTGTTCTCAGCCTGGAAGAATCGGTCAATAAACTGTTGGAACTCATTTTACCAAGAATTCAGAAGAAATAAGATATAATGAAAGAAGAATATAAATTGAGCCATTTGAAGGAACTCGAAGCAGAGTCCATTCATATTATCCGTGAAGTGGCAGCGGAGTTTGAAAATCCGGTGATGCTGTATAGTATCGGCAAGGATTCTTCGGTTATGGTGCGCTTGGCCGAAAAGGCGTTTGCTCCCGGCAAAGTGCCGTTCCCGTTGATGCACATCGATTCCAAGTGGAAGTTTAAGGAGATGATACAGTTCCGTGACGAGTATGCCAAGAAGTATGGTTGGAACCTGATAGTGGAAAGCAATATGGAAGCTTTCAATGCAGGTGTCGGACCTTTTACGCATGGCAGCAAGGTGCATACGGACCTGATGAAAACGCAGGCTTTGCTCCACGCATTGGATAAGTATAAGTTTGATGCGGCATTCGGTGGCGCTCGCCGCGACGAGGAGAAGTCACGCGCCAAAGAGCGTATTTTCTCCTTCCGTGACAAGTTCCATCAATGGGACCCCAAAAACCAGCGTCCCGAATTGTGGGATATTTATAATGCCCGGGTACATAAAGGAGAGAGTATCCGCGTATTTCCGTTAAGTAATTGGACGGAGCTGGACATCTGGCAATATATACGTTTGGAAAACATCCCTATTGTGCCGTTGTATTTTGCCAAGGAACGTCCTTGTGTGGAGATTGACGGAAATCTGATAATGGCGGATGACGACCGCTTGCCGGAACAGTACCGCGACCAGATAAAGATGCGTATGGTGCGTTTCCGTACGCTGGGTTGCTGGCCGTTGACCGGTGCTGTGGAAAGCGATGCCGATACCATCGAGAAGATTGTCGAGGAAATGATGACCACCACCAAGAGTGAACGGACGACCCGTGTCATTGACTTCGACCAAGACGCAAGCATGGAGCAGAAGAAGCGCGAGGGATACTTCTAAAGGAATTAAAAATTAAGAATTAAAAATTAAATCATTAAGGATGAACGATTCTACACTTGATATAAAGGCTTTTCTTGATAAGGATGAGCAGAAAGACTTGTTGCGCTTACTGACTGCCGGTTCTGTGGATGACGGAAAATCCACATTGATAGGCCGTCTGTTGTTCGACAGCAAGAAACTATATGAGGATCAGCTGGACGCACTGGAACGCGACAGCAAGCGCATGGGAAATGCCGGCGACCACATTGACTACGCCCTTTTGCTGGACGGCTTGAAGGCAGAGCGCGAACAAGGCATCACCATCGACGTGGCATACCGCTACTTCTCGACCAACAACCGTAAGTTTATCATTGCCGATACTCCGGGACACGAGCAGTACACACGCAACATGATTACCGGGGGCTCTACAGCTAACTTGGCAATTATTCTGGTGGATGCACGTATGGGTGTCATTACGCAGACGCGCCGGCATACTTTTCTGGTGTCGTTGCTTGGCATCAAGCATGTGGTGCTTGCTGTCAATAAGATGGACCTGGTGGATTTTTCCGAAGAACGTTTTAATGAGATAGTCGATGAATACCGGAAGTTTATAGCTCCATTGGGTATTCCTGACGTAAACTGCATTCCGCTGTCAGCTTTGGATGGCGACAATGTGGTGGAGAAATCGGAACGTACTCCTTGGTATGAGGGTATTTCACTTCTTGACTTTCTGGAGACGGTACATATTGACAACGACCATAATTTGAAGGATTTTCGTTTCCCGGTTCAATACGTCTTGCGCCCCAATCTCGATTTCCGTGGTTTTTGCGGTAAGGTGGCTTCGGGTATTATTCGTAAGGGAGATGAAGTGATGGCATTGCCTTCCGGTAAGAAGTCGCATATCAAGAGTATAGTTACATACGACGGCGAATTGGATTACGCCTTTCCGCCCCAGTCCGTCACCCTGACTCTGGAAGACGAGATAGATGTGTCGAGAGGGGAAATGCTGGTACATCCGGATAACCTGCCCGTCATGGACCGCAATTTTGAAACGATGCTGGTTTGGATGGATGAAGAGCCGATGGATATCAACAAATCATTCTTCATCAAACAGACCACCAATATAAGCCGTACTCGCATCGACAGTATCAAGTATAAGGTGGATGTCAATACGATGGAGCATCTTTCCATTGACAATGGAAAGTTGAGCAAGGAAACATTGCCGATGCAGCTCAATCAGATTGCGCGTGTGGTGCTGACTACTGCCAAAGAGCTTTTCTTTGACCCTTATCAGAAGAATAAGGCTACCGGTTCGTTCATCCTGATAGACCCGATAACCAACAATACCAGTGCTGTAGGTATGATTATCGATAGGGTGGAGGATAAGGAGATGCACTTGTCCGAAGATCTGCCTATACTGAATTTGCCTAAGCTGGGTATAGCTCCCGAACATTACGAAGCCATAGAAAAGGCTGTGAAGGAGTTGGAGCGCCAAGGCATTGCAGTGGTTGTGGAAAAAGAATAAACAGCTTTTTGATAGAGTGGGAGAGAAACTGTAATATATTAATATATAGACTATAATGGGACTATTAGAATTCAACAAGCTTCCTATAAACACATTGGTAGGCGCAGATTGGAAAACATTCAAGGATATAACGGGCGGTCGTGACATCGGTGCTGCCTACAAAGGCAAGTATCGGCTGACAAAAGCCGTCTGCCGCCTGCTGTCCACTTTGGCTCCTCTGCAGGACAGACGCTATGAAAAGCTCCTGGCAGATAAGCCCTTGGAGCATGATCCGGTATTCATTTTGGGACATTGGCGTAGCGGGACTACGTTTGTGCATAATGTTTTCTCCTGCGACAAGCATTTCGGCTACAACACGACATACCAGACTGTATTTCCGCATCTCATGATGTGGGGGCAGCCTTTCTTTAAGAAGAACATGAGCTGGCTGATGCCGGACAAACGCCCCACGGACAATATGGAGCTTGCCGTCGACCTTCCGCAAGAAGAGGAGTTTGCTTTGGCAAATATGATGCCCTACACCTATTATAATTTCTGGTTCCTGCCCGAATATCAGCAAGAGTATGCCGATAAATATCTGCTGTTTGATGATATTACAGAGAAAGAACTGAAAGTGTTTGAGGAGACTTTCGTCAAATTGATAAAAATCTCTCTTTGGAATACGAAGGGAACTCAGTTTCTTAGTAAGAATCCGCCTCATACGGGACGTGTGAAAGAGCTTGTCAAGATGTTCCCCAATGCTAAGTTTATCTATCTGATGCGTAATCCTTATACTGTTTTCGAAAGCACACGTAGTTTCTTTACTAACACCATTCAGCCGTTGAAGTTGCAGGATATCAGTAATGAGGAGCTTGAGAAGAATATTTTGTCCATTTATGCCAAACTGTATCATAAGTACGAAGCGGACAAGACATGCATTCCTAAAGGAAACTTGATAGAGGTGAAGTTTGAGGACTTCGAAGCGGATGCAATGGGAATGACTGAACATATCTACAAGGCTTTGTCCATTCCGGGCTTTGCAGAGGCACGTGCTGATATTGAAAAGTATGTAGGCGGAAAGAAAGGATATAAGAAGAATAAATACAAGTATGATGAGCGTACAGTGCAGTTGGTTCAGGATAACTGGAATTTTGCGCTGGAACAGTGGAAGTACGATTTATAATGATTGTCAATTATTAATGAGAGAAATGATTCAAAAGAAAGTTCGTATATTGGGAATGCTGTCTGCCATGCTCTGTTGCGGAGCAGTTTCTGCACAGCAGCACGAGGTAGAGATGATTCCTTTCGGAAATATGGATCAATGGATTGACCGCCAAATCAAGGAATCCGGTATTATTGGCGGTGCCACGAAGAATGTATATGCCATCGGGCCTACTGCTACTGTCACCGAGACCAAGGCATACAAGAATATGGGAGGTTCGCCGTGGGCGACATCCAATGTGATGGCCCGGGTAGCCGGTATCACGAAAACCAATACTTCTGTTTTCCCGGAAAAGCGAGGGGATGGTTTCTGTGCCCGTATGGACACCCGTATGGAGAGTGTGAAGGTTTTTGGAATAGTGGATATCACGGTGCTGGCTGCCGGCTCCATGTTTCTGGGTGAGGTGCACGAACCTATCAAGGGGACCAAGAATCCGCAGAAAATGCTGAATTCCGGCATACCGTTTACAAAGAAACCTATCGCCATACAGTTTGATTATAAAGTAAAGATGTCCGACCGCGAGAAGCGTATCCGTGCAACGGGCTTTAGCCGTATCACAGATGTTGAGGGAAAGGACTTCCCGGAAGTGAATCTGTTTCTGCAAAAGCGTTGGGAAGATGAGAAGGGGAATATCTATGCCAAGCGCGTAGGAACGATGGTCGTAAGATATTATACTACTACCGATTGGCATAATAATGCCACTTATTCCATCATGTACGGTGATATTACCGGTGACCCTGCGTACAAGGCCCACATGATGCGTCTTCAGGTTGAAGAACGCTATGCAGTTAATAGTAAAGGAGAGAGCGTACCTATTAAGGAGGTTGCCTGGGGAACGGAAGATGATGTGCCTACTCATTTGTTGTTACAGTTTACCTCCAGCCATGGCGGTGCTTACATAGGTTCTCCCGGTAATTCGTTGTGGATTGACAATGTAAAATTGGTATATTAGAATAAAAGCAGTTAAAGTTGGATGTCATACTTTAGCTGCTTTTTTAATGGAGTCACTGAGACTTTGGGTTACTTCTTATTTCTTATTTCAGATGAATTTTGTATGTCAGCCCTCCACTGAAATATTTCATCCTCTGCATTTCCACCTGCACATGCAGATGCTTGAACAACAGATAGGTGGCTCCCAAGGCAAAGTCCTTGGAGTCATATTCCGCTATCACCCTCAGCTGCGGATGGAAGGACGGATTGTAGGTGACACCCAGTGCAAAGCCATTCAGCTTGTACTCCTTGCGGTTGTTGTAAAGGTAGGAAAGATGGACACCAATCTCCTCTTTACCCACAACGGGTATATGCTTGGAGGCGGCAATGTAGAAACGGCTGTAATATCCGTTACCTTCCGTGGTGCCGACTTGCCCCCCTCCGGAAGAAGTGAACGGGTCGGACGTCCCCAGCACGACAGCCGGCATGTATTTCCAGAACTGCCCCTCCTTCAACACACGCAGTCGGGCGGAAAAGTAACGGTCCTGGTTCGTGAATCCGCTGTATCCGTATGGCTTCAATCCCAACGCCTCCGCCTTGAAAAGTGTACACGTGTAGGCCACTTCCAGAAAGGGAAAGACTGTGACATTCAGGAAGTAGTTGTAGGTATGATAGTACCAGGTGGGTGGTGTGAGCTCCTTGTTCAGGAAGTTACCGCCAACCATGAAAGTCTTGTCACGCTGCATCTCCGCAGAGGGTGCATGCAACAGCCCGGTCGTACCATACGACAACTGGGAAAAGGCCGAAAGGGAAAGGCTGCAAAACAGAACGATAAAGAATAGCTTAAACTTCATCATCACATATAAATTCAGTCGCTGATAAAAAATGGATTGCTTTATGACATGCATCGGACATAGTACCAAAAAAAGGCGTCTGAGTCCCAGACGCCTTCATTTTTAGAGTCTATTTGTCACTTGGAGTATATTATTCCAGGATAACTACGCGGTTCAAGAAGTTCTTGCCGAACATATTGGCAGTACCACCGAATCCAACGAGTTCGAGCTGGTCTTTGTCAACACCCTGAGCAATCAAGGCATCGTAAACAACCTGAGCACGCTTTTCAGACAGCTTCTGGTTCCAAGAAGCGCTACCGGTAGCCTTGTCAGCATAACCTGCAACCTTGTACTTCTTGTCCGGATTAGCCTTCAGAATCTTAGCAGCCAATTCGATGTTAACCTTGCCATAGTCGTCCAGACGGGCGCTGCCAATCTTGAAGAAGATGGCACGCGGACCGGCAACTTCAACTTCCTTGGTCACTTCCTTAACTTCAGGTTTAGCGTTGGCCAGTGCATTCTTGCAGTTAGCCAGGTCAGCCTGAGCCTGAGCCAGTTCACTTCTATATCTGTTGATTTCTGCATTGACTGCGTCTTCGTCAATCTTAGAAACCGGAATAAACTTCTTACCACCGAAGATGTAGCTAACGCCTGCAGTCAAAGTTCCAGTACCTTCAGCCTTGCGATGGCTGCTGATATTGCCGAATACAGACGGAGCGATAGCACCGCGAGCTTCTACGTCAATGGCCCACTTAGTGTTGATATTGAACTTCAAGCCCAAACCAGCAGAAGCGCCTACACGTGCTCTAGCCTTTTCATCTCCATCAGGAATCATTGTTCCATCGTTTTGAATCAGCACATTAGCTGACTTTGCAACAGTCACTTGAGGACCCAAGAATCCATAAACTTCGAAGAAACGGTTAGGATTAACGCCTGCGAACAATGTAGAAAGATTGATCATTGCATCAATGTTACCACCAAAGTACGTCTTATTATGTTCCCAATATGAGTTATCCAGACACAAGTGCTGAGTAACACCATTGAACTGAGCACGTACACCCCATGTCGGAGTAATTAACTTACCAACTGATACGCTGAAATGCGGAGCCAATTTATTGAAACCATCATTGTTGATAGCGTGGACACCACCACCTACACTCACGAAGATATTATCGCTCCATTTCGGAGTGTAGTAGTTCGTTTTTTCTTGTGCATTCAGATTTGCTGCACAAGCGCCTGCTAATAATAAGGAGGCTATTACTAATTTACTTTTCATTATTCCTTTAGTTTTAAATTAAATACTAACTAAAACGATTTTAGTAAGCTGCACCGTCACCGATACCACCACCGGCATTGTTATCACCACCATGTCCATGACCATGACCATGATTTATTGGAGTAAAGGAAGGAGTTACAACTGTCCTAACGACCTTCTTAATCTTCACATTAGGAATAGTATACAATTTACCATCTACAATAGTAGAAATTGTATTATCAGAAGTTTCGTATTCAGTAACAGTATTCAACGTTACAAGCGTCTGAGCAGGAACCAAAACTGTCTTAGTAGCATCTACCTCTGTAATACCCGGGCTATAAGATTTAACCAAAGCTTTCAACACTTTCTTTACATCAGCATCAGACAATGCTTTTGTAGCAGGCAGAGCATCAATATATGCATTTACAGCAGGAAGATTAGTAATTTCCTGACCAACTTTTGCTTTATATGTAAAATCCATATTTTTAGCCTTATCACCAGTATTTTCACCACCTTCTTGTGTTTTAGGCTCTTCAGTAGGTTCAACTGACTCTTCGTCTTGCTTAACCTCAACATCCTTAGCTGCATTCAATTCTTGTTGCATAAAAATGCTTACCGGAATCAAAGCGAACTGTCCTTTGTTCAAAGCAGGAACAACAGCTTGGCCTTCACCGCCCAAATAGTCTACTTTTGTTGCAGCAAAAGTTCTTGTTACAGCAGCAATCTTACCGTCTGCACCAGCAGGAATTACAAAAGGATTGCTTGCGATAGCAGCACCATTTTCTGTAATGCTTGCACCCTCTACGATAGAGCCATCAGCCAAATCATATACAGTAATTGCCACCGTAGCACTTGCAGGTTCTAATTCTACTGGCGCAACATTAAATTCCTCTTTTTCGCAGCTTGTAAACATTACGCTTGTCAAAGCCACTGTAGCCAATGCTAATTTAGCATTTACGCCACTTAAAAAACTTTTCTTTTTCATCTCAATTAATTAATTAAAAATTTAACAATTCTGACTTAATAAAATATGGGTTAAAACTATTTTCTTCCATTATATTATCACTTGCCTCTGCCTTGTATTCCTTATAATAATACCTTTCATTACCTGCATTATAAGAAATACCCATATTGGTAGAAGTATTCACACGCGGTACATATCCTTTCCTTTTATACTTATAAGGAGGCAATGCCACTTGAAACCGGAATCCTCCATTCGCTTTAGCATGCTCTGCCTTCATGGCATAAAAACCGATTGAGCAATAACGGAAATGACGAATCATATCGAATTTAATCCCCTTTTCCTTCAACAAATACTGTTCAGCTTTCAGTGTGAACTGTGTATTAAATCGCGGCCAATAGAAATTTCCACCCAAAGACCACGTCACACGCCATAATGAAGGATCATATTGGAACTTAAATCCGTCCCAACGTCCAGCTCCCGTATATCCTATTCTTGCCAACAAAGAAAAGCGCTCATCCTTAAAGGGTCGAAAGAAATCTACATCAGCACCATATCGGTTGCCACTAAAATAACCTACTGAAAATTTACCAAAAACGTTATAAGGCAATCGAAAACGTTGTGAAAGAGTCAGGAAACCCGGATGAACCTTTCCTTCCCGAGCCCCATATCCATCATTATAAACCGGTATCTTCACTTGTGCTGTGGCTTTCATACCCTTCCATAACGAAATTTCTATTGCAGGGCTCAAATCAAATAGAACTTGATAAATCTGCGTAATAATCACGTTCTTGAAAGAGAATTCCGGATACACCAATACATCAATCTTGAACAAAGAACTATTTTTCAACTTTATTTTCCGTGCATTTTTCCAAGCATCGCCCAATTCATAGCTCACATTCCAGTCATTACGCTCCGCTTGAGGCACCGAATCCCCCTTTAGGGGACAATAATAAAGAGAAATTTGGGGTACATTATTGTCCAGAACAATTATCCGACATGACTTTTCTTCCGGAAATGACATTATATACTTTACATTATGTTTGATATGATATACAGTTTGCTGAATATCAGTAGCCTTTTATGTTTATTTGTTTTTTTTCAAACAATAAAGTATCTTCCTCTTGTTTGCTATTTAATAGTTAATTGTTACTGGCTTATTATTATATTTGCCCTTTTAGCAGTACTGTATTGTGTGGTGTAAATGTTTAATAATTAATAAATTGAATACAAAAAGTAAGAATGGAAATAATTTTGGGAATTGAGAACTTGTTACCATTTTGTTACTACTAATAATAAACTGTGTGTTTTTATTGAAAGAATATGAAAAAGCTATTGAAAATAAAAGAGCCAATAAAGGTGAGAACAAAAAAGTTAGTAAATGGATGTCAATCCATATATCTAGACATATATATGAATGGAAGACGACAATACGAATTCTTAAAGTTGTATATTATCCCTGAACATAATCAAGCTGACAAAAAACGAAATGTGGAAACGCTAAATTTAGCAAATGCGATTAAGTCTCAGAGGATTGTGGAAATACAAAATCAAGCTTATGGATTTAATCGTAACAGATTGTCCGATGTGAAGCTGACTGACTATATGAAATTAGTAGCAGAACAAAGTGTAAACAATAAGGTGCGAAAAAGTACAATACATGCTGTCGTATGTCATTTGAAAAGATATACACCGAATGGAATATTGTTAAGGAAGGTAGACAAAGCCTATTTATTGGGGCTTATAGATTACTTGAAGAGAGCAAAACAAATACATAGTCAAAAAGAAAAAATGTTACATGTTAACACCCAACTTTATTATTTGAAGATGCTACGTTATTGTTTGAACTGTGCTGTCTATGAAGATTACATAACTGTTAACCCAATGGATAAAATAAAGAATGAGGATAAGCCAAAACGTTGTAGAACAGAAAGGGATTATCTCACAATAAAGGAATTAACCAGATTAGTTCATACTCCTTTTTATAATACCTTATTAAAAAAAGCATTTCTATTCAGCTGTTTTTGTGGATTGAGACATTGTGATATTATTGCATTGAGATGGGAAGATATACGTTATGATGAAAATGGAAATGCACTATTGAATATCATTCAGAAGAAAACGAAAGAAGCCATATCGCTTCCACTCAGTTCAGAAGCTATAAAACATTTGCCAAACAGAGGAAATGCCCAAGAGACGGAAAAGGTATTTGCCGGATTGGTCTCATTAGGACGGAGTAATGAAATTTTGCATAGATGGGTCGAGCAGGCTGGGATATCGAAACATGTAACCTTTCACGTGGCGAGGCATACGTTCGCAACGCTGGCCTTGACCGCAGGGGTTGACATCTATACGACAAGTCAATTATTGGGTCATGCCAATATCAGACACACTCAGAGGTACGCACAAATCATCAATTCTAAGAAAGACCATGCCGTCTCCCTTTTGGATGACGCATTTATCCAATAACTTAAAACAATAGATTTATGAAGCGTAACCGTAGAAATGATTGCCTTTTTTTAAAACAAGAGATTGGCAAACAAACCGCACAAAAGTGTCGGAAATGAACGTGATGAACTTTTTGCCTTGCTGAAGGAAGCCTCTTTTACTTATCGGAAGGAAGTTATCGGTGAGAGTAAATTGTATGAACTGTATGTGGAGGATTTTCTGAACGGTCATTATTATAGTGACCACCGGGATGCCGCCGGGAAAAACCGACATTGGAAAAACATCGGTATTCTCAGAGGAATACTGACAAAACGTAAAGACCTTGTGGAGCAATTCTTCTCCAATATACTTTTTGCTCCTAACCGCATGGATGAGTTGCTTCGTCTGTTCAACACGACGAAAGCATCCTCCGGTCTGAAAGAAGAACCGGATAAGCCACGCCCTGAAACGAACCTTCCTGCCTTGTCTTTGGGTAGCTTTTTGAATGACAATCAACTGAGCCTCATTGCGCATTGTGCTAATGAGGCTCAACTTTTCACTACCCCTGTGAATGCAGGCATATTGCGTTCTCTTTTGGAAGGCACGTTGCATCAGCCGTTGAAGTCTGCCAATAACCGGTTGGTAGCTTTTTTTTTCGACCGGTTATGTCACCACCGTCTCATTCTCGGACGTTGGGAACATCTGTTGGAACAGGCCGGTTCCATATTGGGTTCCAGAGACGGCCGTCCGCTCAAACACGGCCAGTATTCCAGTGCACTTAGTCTTGCCAAGAGCAATCCAAACAGTATGCAGGAGGTAATCAGCCAATGCGTACAAGCTGTCAGAGAAATGACAGAAAGAAACACAACGGATAACAAGTGACACAGAAAAGGATAACAGTTCGGATAACACTTCCGAACTGTTACTCTCCTTTTTACAAGCATTGAAAAACACATATCTACCTTTGCCCCGAAGCGATAAAGTTTCGGGGTATCACTCCCCCCATGTCTAACTCAAAAAAGAATACGAAATGAACCAACAAGAAGAAAGAAACTGTGTAGCGGTGTCCTGTTCATCGTGTTTCCTGAAGCTTAGTATGCTCCAGAAACAAACGGAGAAGATTGAAAATATGCTGTTTTGCATCAAGAAAACACTCAATTTCAAAGAAGCCTGCCTGTATATGGGGCTGTCAAAAAGCCAGTTGTACAAACTTGCCAAGAACGGGCATATCCCTCACTACAGACCGTCCGGCAAACTGCTATATTTTAACAAGCAGGAATTGGACGAATGGCTCTGCCGAAACCAGGTGGAAGAAACCGAAAAAAGCAGTCCAAAGGAGATGCCGGACAACATGAATGAATATGTTGAACCCAATAAACAATTTGCATCATGACAGAAACCGGATTCCTTGAAACACTTAAACGGGTAGAAGATGTGGCCGTCATTCTAACCCGAATGGAAGATATAAACGTAGTATTAGGCAAGATAACTACCATCGAAGCCTTCATTGACCGTTTTGGGACACTTGAAGCCTTGATTGAGCGTTTTGAAAGTGTAGAGAATCAGCTTTATTACTTGAAAGATATGCTGAACATTGATGAAGCCGCCAAATACCTGAATATCTCCAAAGGGCATATGTACCGGCTTACCTCCAACCGTGACATATCCTATACCAAGCCGAATGGCAAGAACATCTTCTTTGAAAGAAAGGAACTGGACGAATGGAAACGGCGCAACCCGGTTCCTTCACAAAGAGAACTGGAGAGGCAGGTGGCGATAATGACCGTCCATGACCACACCGATAAGTCTAACCATAAAAAGAAAGGGAGAAGACCATGACACCGACCAACCTGCTCCAGATAGGAAACGACATTGACCGTTCGGTTTATGAACAGATATTGCAATTCATCCGTCTGCGTGTTACCGAAACATACGCCTTTCCACCGGAAATCGTGCGTGTCGATGACATCACCATTGCAACGCTCGGAAATTTCAGTGCCTCAGTGGGAAAGCCCAAGAGCAAAAAGACCTTCAACATCACAGCTATCGTGGCTTCGGCCTTATCGGGCAAAAACGTATTGCGCTACAATGCGCATTTGCCGGAGGGTAAACACAAGGTGCTTTATGTAGATACGGAACAGAGCAAATGCCACTGCCACAAGGTGCTGGAACGCATCCTACGGCTGGCCGGGCTGCCTACTGACTGTGAAGCGGACAACCTTGAATTTTTCATGCTGCGGGAATACAGCCCCAAACAACGCCGACAGATTATCAACCATGCGTTGGCTTCCGACCCAGGTATCGGCTTTGTCGTCATTGACGGTATCCGTGACCTCCTGTATGACATCAACAGCCCCAGTGAGTCCGTTGATTTGATAAACGACCTCATGCGCTGGTCAAGTATGCACGACCTCCATATTCATACAGTATTACATCTGAACAAGGGAGATGACAATACAAGAGGGCATATCGGCACGGAACTGAACAACAAGGCGGAAACCATTCTGCAAATCACCAAGAGCCAGTTTGACGGTAATATCAGTGAAGTAAAAGCCATGCACATTCGTGAAAAGGAGTTTGAGCCGTTCGCTTTCCGCATCAATAACGATGCCTTGCCTGAACTGGTGGGAGAATACTCGTTTACACAAGAGCGTAAGGGCTTCTGCGAATCCATTTCCGATGCACAACACGCCCAGGCTCTCAGGCTGGCATTCAGCGAGGGGGACATAACCGGATACAGGCCGCTTATCAAAGCGCTCCAACAGGGATATATCGAAATCGGCTTCAAGCGTGGCCGGAACATCTGCATTGAACTGAACAAGTACCTGATGGGACGTGGCATTATCGTGAAACAGGATAAGAGCTACCATTACAATCCGAAGGTGCTGGAGTATAGCGGCTGTACCTCCGATAAAGAGGTTTAGTTTAACGTCGGTGTATATATAAGATAAACTTTATTAAACCCGAATAGAAACACAAAAGTTATTATGAACATAGCCCAGACCAAACAAATAGATATTGTGGACTTCTTGAAAGCAATCGGTTGTTTCCCTGCAAGGGAAACCGCTTGTGCGGCATGGTTCCGTGCCCCGTATAGGGAAGATATGACACCTTCATTCAAAGTCAATAAAAATCGGAATATCTGGTATGATTTCGATGCGCCCATATAGGCTACACAATAAATATCTCTATGGCAAGAGATTAGGTTAG